>OLRQ01001906.1_pt1 | contig 14421 bp, 11 predicted proteins | sample 1671971 | NCBI WGS metagenome assembly OLRQ01 (sample SAMEA3136631, study PRJEB25190) | human gut metagenome | biome: human gut; feature: human-associated habitat; material: faeces | place: Austria | collected 2013 | reverse complement strand
AAACGCAATGTTGCATTTACCTTTGCAGCGTTGCGTTTAGTTTTTCGAGTGACCTAAAAGCCGTCGCCTTCGTGTAAAAGACGATGCGGATGAACTTCATGCCTCTCTTGCATTAAAATAGCTTCATCACTCTGCGACCCGACGCTCGACGCAATGTCAAGCGAAGCATGACGAAAGGAACGGCATGGCCACCATCGATACCATCAAGGCGATCCTCCAAGACAAACTCGACATCGACCCTTCGAAGGTCGACGGCAACTCCACCTTCGAATCCCTCAACGTCGACTCCCTTGACATGGTTGAACTCATTTGCGAACTCGAAGACCAGCTCAACATCGACTTCGGAGAACCCGAAGGCTTGAACACCATCGACGAGCTTGTCGCCTATATCGACAGCCTCTAAGAGCCCGGTGACCGAAAACGCCCGCCATGAGCGGGCGTTTCGCATGAAACGGGCACGCACACATCAAACCATAAGGACAAGCATGGACGCAAAACACGTTGCACTCAAAGCGCATGAAGACTGGCACGGCAAAATAGAAGTCATCAGCCGCGCCGCCATCAATACCCCCGAAGAACTCGCTGTAGCCTACACCCCCGGCGTTGCCGAGCCCTGCCTGAAAATCGCCGAAGACGCAGACCTCTCCTATACCTACACGCGTCGCGGCAACCTTGTCGCCGTCGTTACCGACGGCAGCGCGGTCCTCGGCCTGGGCAATATCGGCCCTGAAGCGGGCATGCCCGTCATGGAGGGCAAATGCGCGCTGTTCAAAGAATTCGCCGGCGTCGACGCCTTCCCCCTTTGCCTGCGCACGCAGGATGTGGACGAAATAGTCCGCACTGTTTCGCTTCTGGCCGGCAGCTTCGGCGGCATCAACCTTGAAGACATCGCCGCCCCGCGTTGTTTCGAAATCGAAGCGAAGCTCAAGGAGTGCTGCGATATCCCCGTATTCCACGACGATCAGCACGGAACGGCCGTGGTCACCTGCGCCGCCCTCATGAACGCCTGCAAGCTCACCGGACGCTCCTTCGCCGAAACCCGCGTGGTGTTTTCCGGCGCCGGAGCTGCGGGAACATCCATCGCCAAGCTGCTCCTTCGCCTGGGCGTGAAAGACATCGTGATGTGCGACATCAACGGCATTCTCTGCGAGGGCGATTCGTCTTTGAGCGCCGCTCATGCCGAAATCGCATCGATGACCAACCCGCGCCGCCTCACAGGCACGCTGGCTGACGCCTTGAAGGACGCCGACGCCTTCATCGGCGTGTCCGCCCCGCGCGTCATGACGAAGGACATGGTGCACTCCATGGCAGACGATCCGATCGTTTTCGCCATGGCGAACCCCGTGCCGGAAATCATGCCCGACGAAGCCATCGCCGCAGGCGCGGCCGTGGCCGCCACGGGACGGTCGGATTTCCCCAACCAGATCAACAACGTGCTCGCTTTCCCTGGCATCTTCCGCGGTGCGCTTGACGTGCGCGCACGAGACATCAACGACGACATGATGGTTGCCGCCACCAAGGCCATTGCAAGCCTGGTCGATGACAACTCGCGCAGCGCCGAATACATCATCCCCGGCGCTTTCGACGAACGCGTCGCCCCCGCCGTTGCCGTCGCCGTCGCCCAGGCCGCCCGCGAAAGCGGCGTCGCTCGCGTGTAGCAGCAGCCCTCGCGCGTGCGCCCGCACAGCAAAACGGGGGCGAAAGATCCTCTATCTTTCGCCCCCGTTGAATGACGGCGCCTCAATGCACCGATTACCTGCATCGAGACCCTAATGCGCCTAGCTCGCGGGCGCATCACTCCTGCTTCTGCGCAGCTTCCTGCGATTTGGCAAGCAGGTCGCGAATCTCACGAAGATAATCCTCCGCGGTAAGAGCGGGCTCTTCTTCCCCAGCCTCTTCAGACTCTTTATTCAGCGCAGCAGCGGCCATCTGCTCTGCCCGAGCACGAGCTCCATTGGCCGCCTTCACGATCAAGAACAATACGAAGCCCGTGATGAGAAAGGTAATGATAGCGCTAACCACAGCGCCGAATTGAAAAGTCGATCCGGCAACGCTCACATCAAGAACCGAAAGCGCACTATCGAGGTTGCCACCGCCCGTAAGCAGCCCGACCACCATTCCGATGAACGGCGTAATCAATCCATCGACCACGCCGGTAACGATAGCGGTGAATGCACTGCCTATGACAACACCGACAGCAAGGTCGAGCACGTTGCCGCGCATGATGAATTCTTTGAATTCCTTAATCATCTACTTCTCCTAACGACGCCTTTTTCGCAAAAGACGGAAAAGACGCTTGTTGCATCCGACCGAAATTCGCAAAAGCAGTTTATCATCGGCCAAACCCGCCTTAGCAAGGGCCGCCGAAAACCTTGATGCCAACCTCAGGCAGAATCGGTATGAAAGCTATCTGACCGACTTCGCGATAAGGGCAAACGTCAGCACAGCGAAAATGGCCGATACGGCAAATGCCGCATGAAATGCCATGGCGCCAGCAAACAAAGAACCTTCTACGCAAAGCACCATCAGAGCAGTGCCAACCGAAGCACACGTCTGACGGACTGCTATGCCAAAAGCGCTGCCGTCTCCAACGCTCTTTCCTTTGAGCTCGGAAAGGCTCCACGACGTAAGGGGTCCGATAAGCCCCGAGACGCCCACGCTGCGCACGCCCTGCATGACGCAGATGACCCATAGAGGCGTTGCCAGGTCGCAAAAAACCATGCTCACCGCGCCGACAGCAAGAAAGCACCCGAAGGTCAATCCGACCGGACGTGCGCCGACCTTGTCGGTCAGATACCCCGCCAGCGGATTGACGATCAATGCGGCGACGGTCCCCGGCAAAAGAACCATTCCCGCCTCAAGAGGAGTGCCGCCCCTCAAGCCCTCGATATAGAGAGGAACAAGCAGCGTGATGCCCATGAACGACGCACAGAGCAATCCTTGAGCGATGAAACCAGCCGTGTATGTCTTCGACTTGAAAATACCCATATCGATCAGCGGCTGCTCCAGGGCACGCTGGCGCTTTGCGAACCAAGCAAGCGCTGCAGCTCCCACGAGAACAGGACCCCAGACGAGAGGACTCGTCAGCGGGAAAGACGAAGCTTCAGAGCATCCGACCAAAATGCCACCGAACCCAACGGTGGAAAGCACGAACGAGAAGAAATCCAACCCTGACGGGTACGAAGCATCGTCGTGACGTTTGATGAAAAAGAGGCAGAACACGAAAATGACAAGAGAAAGCGCCGCAAGAAGCACGAAAAAGCTGCGCCATCCCAGCGTGTCGACCATCGCCCCACCTATCGTGGGCCCGATATTGGGGGCAAAGCCCATCGCCACGCCCGAGATTCCCATGGCGGTCGCCTTGCGCCCATCGGGAAAACGCGTCATGGCAATAGTTTGCAGCAGAGGCAAAAGCATGCCTGCCGCAATGGCCTGCACGATACGGCCGGCAAGCAGCACGATAAACCCCTGAGCACATGCGGCCATAAATGCGCCAATGATAAAAATGCCTATGGAGGCAAGCGTCAAATCCTTCAGCCTGAAACGGCCCATCAGATACGAAGAGAGCGGAACCACCGCGCCGAGCACAAACATATACACCGTGGTGAGCCACTGCCCGACACCCGTCGAAATGCCGAATTCTTCGCACACGGTGACCAGCATGGCGTTAAGGCCCGTTTGAGAAAGATTGCCCAACGCCGATGAAAGCACAACAACGGCGAAAATCGCGTATACCCAGCCCTTGCCCTCTCGAATAATCATGCTACCCCCGAAATGCTTCCTCTTTAATCCCGATCAATAATAACGCCGAAACAGGGAGAGTGCGCCTGTTTGACAAGGCAAATGCCACGATAACTCGCATCTGGGCAAAGACAGCACTGCGCCCGATGGGCAGCGCACGGCATGGTCGGTCGGCCGTGGCACCAACGCACTAAACACGACAGACGTAGAATTCCGATCGGTTCGATTATTCCGCAGACAAGGAACGAATTCGAGCACCATCATAAGCCTGCTCGTCTCTGGCACCAGAGCACTCTTCCAAACGCAACATCAGCTCAGGCCTGTTTCTCACACCTATTTTCTCGTATATATGTCGCACATGAGTTTTGACCGTTGCCTGTGAGATGCAAAGCCTATCTTGAATGTACTTCGAGCCATACCCGGCGCCCCACAGATCGAGCACTTCTTTTTCGCGCACCGTCAGACCGCAGGTGTCAGCTATATGCTCCAACGGATTGAAGGGCACGCTCTCGCTCTCTCCGAACGAATTCGAAAAACAACCGCCGACATCAACACGAGCCGCAACCCCACCGAACACATCGCCATCTTCCGAGCCAATCTCGACTTGATGCGATCCATGCACCTGGCCAATCTCATGAAAATCCCCATCTGCAAACAATACGCTCGTGGCAACCACCACCATGACAACAGAGACCACCATGAACAATGCCTCGTCTTCCACCAAAACACAGATAAAACCGAAGCTTTCGCCGAGTATCATTCCCATATGAACGAAAAATCGACCCGATGCGAAAACTGTGGCAGAAGAAGAGTTCGACACCCTACATATGTTCACAAGGACAATCCACGTAAACATTTCGATTAGCGCCGAAGCCGCCGTTGCGAAAGCATCGGCCAAAGGAGCCCTGTAGGCGTCGAATGCCAAAACAAGCGAACATGCAAGGGCAATCAGGGGGAGCGCCACCTTATACCCTGCCGCAATGCTTATTCCACCTTTGCCCGCCAGGCGGTCAATCGCAAGAAGAGCAATTACGGCAGCAATGCCGGAAATGAAAAATGCAATCCATGATTCGTGGCCCGATGAAAACGTATCGGCGAAAAGGGCACGAAGGCCGCCATACGAACCCATCGTAAGAATAAGACCCAAGACAAATCGCCATGAAAACACCTTGCGAAAAAGCGACGTAACGGATGCATCCTTTTCACCGTCTCCGTCTCGAACCGCATGAGCCCGCGCAAAAAGCACAAGCCCAACACCCGACAGGCATGGAAGCGTTGAAATAATCGATCCCGCCAACGAGTAGTCGAAGCGAGACACAAGAGCGAAAATAGAGAACGAAACGAAAAACGAAAACGCCGTAACCGCCGCTTCCTTCCCCTTTGGCAGTTCCGCATATGCAACGCCCCAACCGACGACAAGACATGCTGCCCCAATGCCAGAAACGCATGCTCCGGCTAAACATAGAGCAAACGAAGACGAAAAGGGAGGGACGGCGTAAAGCAACGTTCCAACCGAGGCGACCAAAGACCCTAAAAATGAAAGACCAAACCGCCTTTGCCTGGATAGCTTAGAACCCGCAAAAGCATAGAGAGCGAATCCCGCCAAAGCACTCACAGTCGATACCCCATGAATAGCGAACACCGCATATCGGCTCTCGACCCCTTCTTCGAGAAAAACGCCGGAATCGAACGAGAGATACACCCAAGCCCAGTACAAACCGAATCCGATGCATGCGGACGCAATGCTTCGCACACGTCCGTTCGGACACATCATACAACCTCCCATCCTTTCTATTCCCATTTTGGAATTATAACAACAGGTGCCTTTTTAACCCACCTTTACATGAGAGCAAATTTAGCTTTTACCAGGCATTATTCTTAAATCAACCTTTTTAGTCGATGCCATTCCTCCCCATTGAAACGTAGGGTTTCAAGCGTTTTTAAGCAGACGAGACCTTTCAGGACACGTCTGAAACAAGAACACCGCACAAGGAGGAATCATGATGAAAAATTCTATGAGCCGCCGCGCGTTTTTCGGCGTCGGCGCATCCGCCGCAGCCGTTGCGGCCGCAACCGGCATTACCGGATGCGCACCAAAAGCAAGCGATAACAAGTCCGCTGCATCGACCGAAAATACATCGGGTGCCTCGTTTTTGGATACGCCTGAGCCGATTACCGACATCGCCGAAACGAAAGAATGCGACATTCTTATCATCGGTTCCGCTCTTTCGGGACTATGCGCAGCACGTGCTGCCGTCGAAAATGGGGCAGAGAATGTCATCGTAGTCGAAAAAGCCGAAACATGGCAGTATCGTTCAAACCAGTTCGGAACCATCGGCGGAAAGATTCAACGCGACCTTGGCATAGAAATTGACAAAAACGCCGCTATCGGCCAGCTCATGAAAGAATGCGGTTACCGTCCGAATCAACGAATTCTTAACCTGTGGGCCGATAATTCTGGCGAGGCATTCGACTGGTTCCTCGCCCCCATGGAAGGCAAGTACGTCATCGAAGCAGAAGGCGATCCGTACGACGGCGAAAGCCTTTCCGTGCGCAAAATGCATTGGCCGCTTCCCGATCAAGCAGACGGCGGAGAAAACTACTACCCCATTTTCGACGATTGCCAGATTACCCTGCCCGACATGGGGCCCTATCTTCAGGCAACGTATGACATCTGCGTCGAATCGGGAGTAGAATTCATGTTTTCGACCTGGGCACGACAGCTCGTCAGACCCGATGGCACCGGCCGTGTCGAAGGCGCAATCGTTGAAGACATCGAAGGCTCTTACACGCAAATCAACGCATCGAAAGCGGTCTTGCTCGCCACGGGCGATTACGCAAGCAACGCCGACATGATGGAGCACTACGTCCCCTGGGCAAGTCGCTTCACGTCCATTTTTCCCAATGTAGACGCTAAGGGAGAAAAAACCAACACGGGCGACGGCCAGCGCATGGGAATGTGGATCGGCGCGAAAATGGAGGATGGCCCTCACGCTCCTATGACCCATCATCTGGGAGGACCCCTCGGCATGGATGCGTTCCTTCTTACCGACATCTATGGCGCACGCTTCATGAACGAAGATGTCGGAGGCCAGCCTTTCCAGAATCAGCTCTCGCGCCTCCCTAAAAAGACTGCCTGGCAGGTTTTCGATGCGAATTGGAAAAACCAGATATCATCGATGGACACCGGCCATGGTAATGTGAACTGGTTCGTCGAAAACGCAAGCCTCGTTCCGAATGGCTCCTACGGCAAAAATGCCTACATCGCCCTTGAAGACAACGAAGACGGCAATACGCCTGGATTCAATAGCTATTTCGAAGGCGATACGGCACAGGGCGTCACGGCCAACACGATTGAGGAGCTCGCAGAGCTCATGGGTGTCGATTCGGCCAAGTTCTCCGCCACAATCCAGCGTTACAACGAACTTGCAGAAGCGGGTCACGACGACGATTTCGGCAAGCGAGCAGATCGCATGTTCCCCGTTGCTACCGCGCCGTTTTACGCCTACAAGCTCACAGACACCGTCCTTCTTGTAAACATGGGTGGGCTTCAGACCGATGACGGATTCCGCGTTCTTGACACCGAAGACGAAGTCATCGAAGGCCTTTATGCGGTCGGAAACACCCAGGGCGGACGTTTCCTGGTCGATTATCCCCTGCCGTGCCCGGGAATCAGCCATGGTATGGCAATGACCCATGGCATGCTCGTCGGAAAGGCACTTGCAGAACTCTAACCGTCCGAATCCCCTCCTTCATTACCCCTCCCAAACGAAGAGGCCGACATATAGTCGGCCTCTTCGCTGCCTTGGACGCAAGACGCGCTCCGACTTGCTGTCGGAGCGCGTCTCATTAAGCGAGCGTTCACTCATGCAGAAGCAAAACGCTAGAATTCGATGTTTTCGGCATCCCTGTTGCCTTGGGCCTTCTTTGCCGTCCTCAACAGGAATTCCTGGTTGTTGTCGGTCTGCTTCAAAGATTTGATAAGCATGTCCATGGCGCGCTCGGTGCTGTTCATGTTCGACAGAATGCGACGAACGGCCCAGATGAGCGGCGCTTCTTGAGGATTGAGCAGCAAGTCCTCGCGACGCGTACCCGAAGCAACCGGGTCGATAGCCGGGAACACGCGACGATCGGCGAGCGAGCGGTCGAGCTTGAGCTCCATGTTGCCCGTGCCCTTGAACTCCTCGAAAATGACCTCGTCCATCTTCGAGCCGGTCTCGATAAGCGCGGAAGCAAGAATGGTCAAGCTGCCGCCGCCCTCGATATTGCGCGCTGCGCCGAGGAAACGCTTCGGCGGATACAACGCGGTGGAATCCACGCCGCCGGAGAGAATACGACCGCTAGCAGGCTGTGCCAGGTTGTATGCGCGGGCAAGACGAGTCAGGCTGTCAAGCAGCACGACAACATCTTCTCCGCGTTCCACCAGGCGCTTCGCACGCTCGATGACCAGCTCGGAAACAGCGATGTGATTCTCGGTAGGCATATCGAACGTCGAGGCAATGACTTCGCCCTTAATGGAGCGCTGCATGTCGGTAACCTCTTCGGGACGCTCATCAACCAGTAGGCACATGAGATGCACCTCGGGGTTGTTCGCCGTGATGGCGGCCGCTATGTCTTTCAGAACCGTGGTCTTGCCCGCCTTCGGAGGAGAAACGATCAAGCCGCGCTGACCTTTGCCGATAGGCGACACCAGGTCGATTACGCGCGCCGTAATGGTGCTCTTTCCATGCTCCATGATGAGGCACTCGTCGGGAAACACCGGGGTCAAATCGCCGAAGCGAACGCGTTCACCCTGCTCATCGACGGGTATTCCGTTAACGGCCAGCACCTGCTGAAGAGCTGCATACTTCTCGTTTTCGCGGGCAGGACGCGTCTGTCCTTTGACAAGGTCGCCTTTGCGAAGGCCGTTGCGACGAATGGTCGCAAGACCGACGTAGACGTCGTTTTCGCTCGGGAGATACCCTTTCGTACGCAGGAATCCATAGCCGTCCTGCAGCACATCCAGAATGCCCTCGACCTCAATGAAGCCTTCGGCGCGAACGGCTGCTTCGTAGACCTTCTCTACCAGTTCCGCTTTTTTCAAGCCCGTAGCATCGAGCCCGAGCTCAGCCGCCTTTTCGCGAAGTTCGGCAACCTTGAGCTTCGCGAGCTCTTCCATGTTAGTTTTAGGAGCTATAGGCTCACGGTTTTGGGAGTGGGTGCGACGCTGGCGACGATGCTGCTCGTTTCCGCGGTCGCGGTCGCGACGGTCGTTGCCACGATCGCGATTCTGCTGGCCGTCCTGCTTGCCGTTCTGCTTGTTCTGGCGACGCTCGCGTTGATTCTGGCGCTGCTGGTTGCGCTGAGGGCGGTAATCGCGCTCGCGGCGATCCTGCTTTTCGTGATTCTTGGCATCCTCGGAAAGTTCGGCGCCACTTTTCTCGACATCGCCGCGGTGCTCGGAGCTGTCATCTTTCTGACGCTCTTCGACCGAACCGGCATCGTCACGCGAAGCGGACTCTTCGGCATCTTGTTCGTGCTGCTCAGAAGCGGTTTTCGCCTTCCGAGCACGAGTTGAACGACGACGGGCCGGCTTTTCCTCATCCGAAGATTCCTGAGACCCTTCCGCGCCATCAAGCCCTTTGCCGCCCTTTTCGTCTGCGGATTCCGCAGCCTCAATAGCCATGCGAAGCTTCGTAGAACGACCAGGACGCTTGCGCGTCGCAGGCTTGGGGGAAGCTTCCTGGCTGGACGCAGCGGCGGCCTCCGCAGAGGAAGAATCGTCGTCGGATTTCGCCGACGGAACGCCAGAATCGAACTGAATCGTCTCCTGACGTGGCTTTTCGGGCGCGCTATCGGGCGAGGAGGCCTCAACAGAATCCTCTGCCGCACGGCGCGTGCGCTTGCGCGGAGCGGCATCTCCGGCCTTTTCGTCAGAAGCCGCTTTTTTACGCGTCGTACGCGTTGCGCGCTTCGGAGCAGCGGATTCATCCGAGGAATCAGGCGTCTCGCCCACCGGGGCGGTTGCCCTTTTCACGGAAACACGAGAGGAAACAGAAGCCCTCCTCGAAGATGATGGCTTCTCCGTCTGCCCCTCTTCAGAAGCCGGTTTTTCATCTGCTTCGGTTTTTTTACGCGGGCGGCCGACTCGTTTCTTCGGCGCCTCAGCCTGCTGCGCCTCGGCAGCCTTCCCCGCATCGGCGGGTGCAATCGAAGCGGAAGCAGGCGCTTCGGCCGCTTCCGCCTTCGTCATTTCGTCAGAGATCATGCGTTAGCAACCTTTTCCCAGTCCTTGAGGAACGACTCAAGACCACGGTCGGTAAGCGGATGCTGAACCATTTTCTTCAGCACGCCGAACGGAACCGTTGCGATATCGGCGCCCATCAAGGCAGACTGCGTAACGTGGTTCGCGCTGCGGATGGAGGCAGCGATGATCTCAACCTGCTCTCCATTGACGGTGTTTGCGGAGTAGTCATAGTTGTTGATAGCGGTGACTACGTCGCCAAGCTGAGAAAGACCGTCTTCGGAGATGTCGTCAAAACGGCCGACGAACGGAGAGATGTAACGAGCGCCGGCGCGAGCGGCAAGAATTGCCTGGGGCACCGTGAAGCACAAGGTCATGTTGACGCGAATGCCCTCGTCGGAAAGGGCGCGGCATGCTGCCAGGCCTTCCACCATCGTCGGGATCTTCACGACGACGTTAGGAGCGATTTTCGCCAGCTCACGGCCATCGCGGATGATCTCGTCGCGCGTCATGGCAACGCTCTCGGCGCTTACCGGGCCGTCGACGATTTCGCAGATGCGAGCAATATGGTCGTGAAAACCATCGAGTTTGCCGCCGATGCGGGAATAGAGCGTGGGATTGGTGGTCACGCCCGCCAGAGCGCCCCAGCTTGCCGCTTCCTTGATTTCTTCCAAATCAGCGGTGTCCAGAAAGAACTTCACGTTTCCTCCTTAGATATGGAAATGCCTTCGCCAAGCGACGAAAACCTATGACACACATGGAAATGCGATGCTGCGATCGCGAGAAAAAGCTAGGAATGTGAAATGGGATTCGATCAAACGAACGGGCTGATAATACCACGAAGCGCAGCATTGCGCACGTGCCGCGCAAAAAAACTCGCGCCAGCGCCTTCGCGCCCCGAAAAAGGAGCGGCCGCCGCTTCGCCATACTATTTCGTGCGTTTTTGACACGGCAAACGCACGATACGACAAGATAGCATGCCTCACGAAAGCGGACGACAAGACACTCACGGAAGGCAAGCTTCTGAGCTGGTATTTTGCATTCCTTCGATTCGCACTGAAGACAAAAAGGCTCACCATCCATACTATCTCGGCGAAAGTGCCATTTTCCTGGCACAAACGTCCGAAATAGCATGGATTCCAACAAACCATGGAAAACGGAAGCGGCATTTCACCCGCCATGTATCGTGCGGTAGATGCGAGCACCGGCTAGCTCGCAGAAAACGGCGGCGAAAAGAGCCACAACGACGACAACAATAATAAGAATTGCAGCGAAAATGGTGTTCCGCTTTTTAGGAAGACGTCCCAGCACCCCAGGGCTGCTTAGAGGTGATTCCTGAGCCCCTTCGAGGTTTTACCCTTCCGATGCTGCACCCCGAACACTTTCATCGATACCCATACAGCATGAAGCCACAGCTCGCATAGGGTTATTTCATTTTTATCGAAATCGCCGACCACCTTATATCCGTAAGTCCCCCGAAAGCCTGCGCATCGCAAAAAGCCGCCTCGTGGGCGGCTTTTCGCATGAAGTATAACGTTGGAAACTCGCGATCGTAGAGACGAGCCCAATGAGAAACGCAATCGTTCGACGCTTTGCGCTAGTCGGCAATCTCCACCAGCTCGATTTCGAACGTGAGATCTTTGCCTGCAAGCTCGTGATTCATGTCGAACACGGCCTTCTCCTCATCGACCGACACAACCTTGGCCGGGAACGGGCCGGCAGGACCCTGGAAATACACGGTCTCTCCCACGGGAAGCTGTGCGGCATTGGGAATCTGGGAAACCGGAACAGACTGGACAGCCTGCGGGTTGTATTCGCCGTATGCCTCGGCGGCAGGAATGGTGACGGTCTTTTTCTCACCAAGAACCATATCCTTCACGGCGGCATCGAAACCAGGGATCATCATGCCTGCGCAGCAGGTGAACTCCAGCGGCTCACCGCGATCGTAGCTGCTATCGAACTGGGTGCCGTCGGCCAGCGTGCCGCGATAGTGCGTCTTGACCTTTTTGCCTTCGTTGCTCATTGAGCACGTCCTTTCAGGTTGAAAACAATTCCCACCATAATACCTGAGAGCACCTGATCCCAAAAGCGCAGACCTGGTTCTCGACAGAGCGAACACTCCTTTGCAACACGCCCGCCCACCGAACAGACGCCTCTCATCCTCCGCACGACGCCTTCTCCGCTCCTCCCCTTCCCTGGATGATAGAATGCAGCCAATCGCGGGAAAGGCCCGCACCACAAGGAGGGAAGCCATGAAAAAGACCAGGTTTTTTGCGGCATTGTGCCTTGCCGCCGCACTCGCATGCGGCATGATGCTCGCCGCGTGCTCTTCCGGCCCCAGCCCGGAAGAAGTCATCTCGCAAGACATCGCCACTCAGTTCGACCCGATTAAAAACCTCGACCAGGCCGCCGTAGACGAACTCGCCCAGGACGCCGCATCCGGAGCCGACCTTTCGGATTTCGGCATTGACGGGGCAGAGTACATCAAAGCCATGCTTGGCGGATTTGATTACTCCATCGCGTCTGTCAATGTTGCCGAGGACGGCCAGAGCGCCACAGCCGTTGTCGATGTGACCTGCAAATCCTTCAACGCGGCAAACGACCGTGCAAACGAGATTTCCGAAGAGTTCGCCGCAAGCGATGAAATCGGCGACATGAGCATGGATGACCTGAACAAGAAAATCGGGGAAATTCTGATGCAGGCCATGAACGAAACCGAACCGTCCACCGTGGAATGCGAGTTCCAGTACAACCTTGTTGACGGCACATGGACAATGTCGGATTCGGCCGAGAGCGAAATCTACAACGCGTTCTTCTCGTAAGAAGGCTCTGAATGGGCGAATGCCTTTTCTAGCGCAAGTCCGACGAGGCAGCATGCCTGCACACCAAAAGAGGTCGCCGTCTGGCGACCTCTTTTTCGTCCCCTAAGCCCCTTTTCTAAACCCTTTTTCCGTCTGCAAGCCCCCGTTTGCTCTTCCGACTCCTTTCCCTCGAAACAACGCTGCGTTCGCGAGCTCATTCGCCCCACAGCCAGCATTCGCGCCATTCAGGACACGAACGGCTGGGCAATCGCGACATACGCAACAAAGCTGATCAGCATGTATATCGCGACCCATTTCCCCAACCTGGGAAATGAAGGCCACACCACGCGTGGAAACCGCGCTTTCATCTTTCGTTTATCGATCAAAAGGACCGCCAAGGCTATGAAATTAGTAGCGCAGTAGCCCAGGTATTGAAACGCCAGAAACCCGAACGGATAGCTCGCATCGTGTTCGTTCGGATGAAACGTAGCCTGGGAGCACCCCACCAGCAGCAGAAAAAGGGCCGCTAGGACAACCACGTTCCAAACCGCGCCGAGCCACAGAGGGGTCTTTTGCAAGGCGAAGCCCACGTTCAAAGCAACAGAACGAAACGCCGACTTGACAGCCAGCCCCATCTGCTGCAGCTTTCCCGAATGAGGCACGGAATCACGTGTGAAAGAGAAAACGGGTACGCCTCCGATCAAATCAGCGGTCGGAACGTCTTCACGCTCGAACGGAGCCGAAAGAGACCCTGCAAACCCGCAAGCACGCACAGCTGAGCAAAACGCCCGCTTAAGTTCGCGAACGTTCTTGTAGCGAAGAGCAGGGTCGAATTCCGTCGCGCGTAAAAGCACCGATCGTACGGGATCAGGAATGCGGGGATCGAAGAACCCCCGTTCTCGCACGACAGCATCGGGCGTCTGCTCCACAAGGCAGAAATACAAAATCATTCCCAGCGCGTAAACGTCGCTTCGCACCGTTGTCTGTCCAAACCCGAACTGTTCGGGCGGCGCGTAGGCACGGGTACCGAAATGATGCGTATCGGTTGCTGCGTCGCCTTTATACTCGCGAGCAATACCCAGGTCTATAAGCGAAAGGCCGCCACATGAAACCATGATGTTAGACGGCTTCAAATCCCTATGGATAAGAGGAGTCTCAAATCCTTCGTGCAGTTCAAGAACGGCATCGCACAAACGCGGAAAAATATCCACAGCAAGCTGCATGGAGGGGTCGCATCGATATACGACGTCTTGAAGGGTTTCGCCCTGCACGTACTCCATGATTACCACAAGGTCTTCCCCGAGCGTGTAGCAATCGGCCATGCGAGGAATATAGAGGAAACGACGGCCCTGACGCTGTGCTTCGAACACGCGCTCGTACGCCGAGCCCAACCCCGAATCGCGGGCAATGTACTTCCTAATGAACGGGCCTTGCTCGGCCCCATTCGCTCCGACGAACATGACGCGCTGCGTGGTTTCGAACTCGGATTCCTTCAATACTGACTCGACGCGATAGCATTCCTCGCGCTGAAGGGAGTTCAAATGTTCGGTCAATTCGTCAGTCTGCATAATTTCATGGTACCAGATGGCCGGTCGAAAACGGCGGGTGAATTGAATTTCAAAACGCAATAGTGTTGCATTAAGTCATGCAGGCGCA
>OLRQ01001905.1_pt1 | contig 14429 bp, 13 predicted proteins | sample 1671971 | NCBI WGS metagenome assembly OLRQ01 (sample SAMEA3136631, study PRJEB25190) | human gut metagenome | biome: human gut; feature: human-associated habitat; material: faeces | place: Austria | collected 2013 | reverse complement strand
ATAACCTCCTGTGCGTCCATGTATGTGTCATTTACACTTAAAATTATGCACTCCAGCGGGCAGCGCCGTATTCTTCGCCGTGCCGATACTTCTTGGCATTCCTGCGTTTTGCATGTACCAGCAGGCACAGTGCGCATCCGCACAGAAACCCAATCAGCAGGTCAAGGGGCACAAAGCCGGACATTCCGTTTCGGAACGCCATTGCCGCGCCATCCCGCAGGTGCAGGAATTTCGCAGAAAAATCCGTCCCGGCTGACAGCCGCCATGCTTCACTCAGCTTCGCCGCGGCAAGTCCAATAACCCCGTAGGGCAGATGCAGTAGCAGGCGTTTTTTCCATGCGTCGGCGTTCATCTTTCCCGCCCTTTCTGCCTGCTGCGCTCCTTCTGTTTGCTGGGGGATGCCGTATCCAGCTGCGGCTGAACATTCCGCTGCGCCTTCCGCTTCGCCAGAAAATCCATTGCATACGCGCGCATTGCCTGATCAATGGCTGCACGGTCGCGAGCTTTGAAGAACACCAGATAGCGCGTTTTTCCGCTGTCGGAAGTACCCTTATGGATGGCATAATCCACCCCATATTGGCGGGCGTATCGTTCAAACGCCTTCACCTCCTGCCGGTCAGCCAGTGCAGTCTGCTCAACGCCCTGATTCTGCCCGATGAGCTGCTTCACGCTCTGCCTGCCCTGCGGTTTCGCTTGATAATGCTCCTTGGCTTTATTCCAGCCGAGTTTCAGCGCTTTCGCGAACGCCGTCGCCAATGTCCTTTCAGTGAATTTGCTGGTATTGATGATGAGGGAGAGCGTTTTGTTTTCGATTTCTTCCTGCATTGGAAGCCTCCGTCATGAAAAAGTGCAGCGCGCCGCCCAAGGCGGGACTTCCAAGCGGCGCAGGAACAGCTTTTGATGATACACCATTCGCTTACGCCTTTCGCCGTCTGCGCATCAGCAGCATCGTGCCGCTTATCAGCATCAGGGCAATGCCGGTGAGCATCACCCCCGATGCCGCCAGCTGCACGCCGGTCTGAATCGTCGTGTAGTTGACCCACTGCGGCATTTCTTCGGGAATCTTGTAGTGCTCGTCAATGACCAGCTTCCGAACGTCACCGCTCAAGGTGTAGCCTTTCAGCGTTTCGGTTTCCTGCAAATAATAAGTGCCGGGCTGCAAGTGTTCGGCGCGGACAATGCCGTTCTCATCGGATTCCAGCGTTTGCAGGAGATTGCCGTCCGCATCCCGCAGGGCAAATTTCACGCCTTGCAGCGGTTTGCCATCGGCATCCACTTTCATGAACGCATAAGAATCAGGAATGTTTACCAGCAGCACCGGCGCTGTTCCCGACCAGCTGTCATCCACTTGGAAGCGATAGTCCGCCATGCGGCTGTAACCGCTGGGGGCAGCCGCTTCATGGACAGTCCATACGCCATAATCAAATGCTGTAAAGGCAAACGCACCGTTTTCGTCGCTGACAGCCATTTCTGCCACAGCGCCCGTTTCCGCGTTGATGAGCTTGAAGAGAATGCCTGCCATCGGCGTTCCGGCTGTATCCACCTTGATAAACAGGATTTTCTTCTGCTGATTCACCGCCGTCGCTATCGGTTCTTCCGCATTCGTCCAGTTCGGCGTTACCGTCACCGAAATTGCGCTGCGGTTCAGCAGATACCCATCCGGCGCGGACGTTTCACAAATGGTGTACTGCCCCTGCGGAACGAAGCGGAAGCGCACCAGCCCGTCTGCATCCGAAACAGCCGATGCCGTTTCGCATCCATCCGCATCCAGCAGCACGAACTGCGCCCCTGCCAGTGCCTTTCCATCCGCATCGGTCTTTTGAAGCAGAATTTCGGCGGGATAATTGATTGAAGAAACCGTAGCGGAAACAATCGGCGTTTCCTGATCCGACGCCTGAATTTCTACGGTGTACGTCGTCAAATCCAGCACATACCCGGACGGAGCGCTGATTTCCTTGACCGTGTATTTTCCCAGCGGCAGCAGCGGACTTTTCTCCACGCCTTCGCCGCTGGTGGTCATCGTGGCGACCAGCTCGCCGCATGAATACCACTGTGTGCCGTCTTGCCCGACAATGTCCTCCGCCGCCCGAATTTCAAATACCGCGCCTTTCAAATACCCTTGTTCACCCGTCGTCTGCATCTGCCCGGTCTTTTCCAGCAGAATCTGCCCCTTGATAGGCGTATTGCGGATGCTGACGTTCTGAATGGGTACGTCCTCCGCCAGCGATGCCATCGGCAGACAGAAGAGCAGCAATGCCGCCAGCAGCATGGGCAGGATGTTTCGTTTTGTGTTCATGGATGCCTCCCGTTTTTCTTGTCAGTCAGCATTGCCGGGAATCGAAACGGTAACGACACAGCCGCTGTCCAGATACCCGTCCGGCACGGTGGTTTCGCGGATTTCGTAGATGCCCCACGTCAGCACAGGCGTGACTGCCACCCCTTCCGCATCCGTGGTGATGACCGCCACAACCTCGCCGCACCCTTCCTTGCCATGCGAAGGCAAGCCGCTCACGCGGATGACCGTAAAGACTGCGCCAGCCAGACCGCCGCCCGTTTCCGCGTCCGTCTTAACAATGCGAACCTGCCCCTGCATGGGTATATTCGTCACGCTGCGCTCCACGGTTTCGGCCATGACGACGGTCACTTTTTCGCTCCACAGGCTGTTCACATAGCCGACGGGCGCTTCATGCTCCTTGACCATGTAGTCGCCGACCAGCAGGCTTTCGGACATTGCCACGCCTTCCTCGTTCGTCAGCATGGTGGACACCAAGTCGCCCGTGCTGCCGTCCTCATTCAAGGCGTAGATGTCGAAGCGAACGCCCGCAATGGGATGACCGTCCAGTGCATCCGTTTTGATGACCCGAATCCAGCCGGGCGCATCCTCATTGACCACCGTCGTCAGAATCTGCACAGGGTTCTGATAAGTGCCGTCAATCGTCACCTGCCATTCGCCGGTGGATGGATGATAGCCGTAAGGCGCTTGAATTTCCCGGATGGTATAAGTGCCGTACCCCAGTTTCGAGAAGGTCAGATAACCACTGTCATCGGAAGTCTGCTGCTGCACAAGCGTGTTGTTGGCATCGTAAATGCCGAACACAGCGCCGGGCAGCGGCTCGCCGTTCTCCTTGACCTTTTTCAGCTGAATCTTGTTGATTTCATCCCGGATTTCGGTTTCCCCGATGATTTTTCCTTCGCTTGTTACCGTGAAGGTTTTTACCGCCACATTCAGCGCATACCCCTCCGGCGCATAAGTTTCCTTGAACGTATACGAGCCGGGAACAAGCGGAATATCCGGCAGCTGACCATTTTCATCCGTATACGCGCGGTAAATGGTGCTGCCCTGCGCATCGTACACTTCAATCAGCGCACCGGGCAGCGTTTCCTTGCCGGTAATGTCCCGCTTGGTAATCGTCACCGGCGTATAAATCAGGCGGTTCAGGATAGGCGCATCCAGCGTGATTGCGATTGCCTCCTCCGCTTCATCCATGTTTTCGGGTGTCAGCAGCACCGGGTACTGTTCGGTATTCAACAGCCAGCCATCCGGCGCGGACAGTTCTTTGACATAATATGCGCCATGCGGATACATGCCGGAGAATGTCAAATTGCCCTTGGCATCCGTGATGCCAGTCGCCATCAGCGTATGGGCAGGCAGCTTCTGGCTGTCGCCGTAGGCAATCACCCCTGCATTGAACAAGCCGAACACGCAGCCTTCGCCGGGAACTGTCTCGATGGACGAGCGAATCATGCCGTCCGCCGTTTCATCCACTCGAATTGCTTCCTGCTGTTTGTGCAGCGTCACCCGAATCGGCAGATAGGTGTTGACCGCGGACACTTTCACTTCCACCACTGCCGTCTGCTTGCCTGCCGCCGTCAGCGTGAAGGGATACGGGGTATCATCCAGCAAATAGCCGTCCGGAGCGGAAACTTCCTGCAAGCAGTAGCTGCCCAGCGGCAGCGGCTTCGAGTTCACTGCGCCGTCTGCACTGGTGGTCAGTGTTTGCACCAGTTCCCCCTGCTTGTAGAAAACCGTTCCTTCCTTGCCGACAACATCCGCCGCAGCGCGGAGTTCAAACACAGCGCCCTTCAAATACCCCTGCTGATAAACAGGCTTCATGACGGTATTGCCCCATTCATCCTGCTCGTCCGTAAAGCGCACCAGCTGCAAGCCGGTCTTTTCCAGCGCCACGCTGCCGCGCACGGGCGTGTTGGTCACATTCACCGTGATGGTTTCTGCCGCTGCTGCCGAAACAGACAGGCTCATCACCAGCAGCACCAGCGCAAGCACCCAGTGCATCCATTGCTTCATCTGCTTCATTTTTCTTCCTCCTGTTATTTGATTTGAACGATGGTCACAAAGTCCGTATCCACATAGCCGTCCAGCGCCTCGGCTTCCTCAATCCGATATTCTCCCCACGGAAGTGCTTCGGTCTGTGCGATGCCATCCGCATTCGTCGTAATCGTTGCAACGACTTTGCCAACGTCGGAAGCATCATCCGATGCGGGCGCGGTCAATCTCGTCACCGTGAACGTGACACCGGGCAGCGGTTTTCCCGTCATGCTGTCCGTCTTGATGACCCGGATGATACCCATCATGCGCTCGTTGATGAACATGCACGCCGTGTCTGCCCCCGCCGTCACCATGATTTCCTGCGCCGAGGCAACCGACAGCCGATACCCCTGCGGCGCGGTTTTCTCGCGAACCTGATAGCGTCCCGGTGCAATCCCGGAAAAAACGGCACGCCCCTGCGCATCCGTCACTGCTTCTGCCAGCACCGCGCCGGATTCATCCAGCAGCTCAAACACCGCGCCTTGCAGCAAAATGCCGTCCATGGACTGCTTGGTCACAAACACCGTGCCATACAGCAGTTCAAACGTGACAACGGCGGATTGCAGCGGGTATGGCGTTCCCTCTATCGGGACAAGCACTTTCTGGATGGAGGCGCTGGGGATTCCGACCAGAAAGCCTGCTTCTTCCGCGCTGGACGCGATTGATTCCATGTAAACGGAGAAGCTGCTTTTGTCCGACAAAATCCGGATGGTATCGCCGCTCTTGACATAGTAGTACGCTTCATCCGAACCGCCGCTGTTCCCCGTGATGCTGCCCGCTGCCTTGGAAATCCGAATCAAATCCGCATCCGTCGTCAGCGTAACCGTACCGATATAGCCGCCGTCTGACGCTTGGATGCGCTGACCGCTGACGGTGATTTTCCCGGTGATTTTTGCGTATGCAATCGCATTTTTCGCCAGCCAGCGGGCATAGGTCAGGTACACTTCCGGTGCGCCGCCGGAGAAGGCGTAGAAATTATCCATGTCCCAATAACTGCGGACGTACTGCGCGCCTTCCAGCTGCTTAATCACCTCGCGAATAGCAAACTGACCCGCGACACGGCTCCACACTTCGTTGTTTGCATCACTGCGATCCAGCACCATAAACGGGTAGGTGTGCCGAAGCACCCAGCCGATGGCGTGCATGGTCTGCGCCTTGAATCGCACCCCGTTCACACCGCCGCCTTCTGCGGTGCTCACGAACGCCTCCATATCAATCAGCGCATACGGGCCGGTTTCTGTTTTGTTCGCGCCCGACCCTTCGCCGGGGCCGGAAAGCGTATGTTCAAGGCAGTAGACGGGGTAGCTCTCCAGATAGTGCGGTGTCGCATAAATCGTGCCGTGCGATGCCGATTTCGCCAGCTGGGGATATGCCGCGTCCCTGCCGGAACTTCCTTGCAACCCCGACTGTCCCGCCTGAAAACTGCCGATTTTGCCGTGAATGTTCTTCAGACTGAATCCGTCCGTTTCTGCGGTGTACGTTTGCATTTCCCGGAGCAGGCGCAGCATTTCTTTGGGATACGCGAAGTCCGTTACCGTGCAAGCATCCGCATCCGTTTCGCCGGTTTCCGCTGTCATCACCCACACCGTTTCGTCAGCCGTCCACTTCATCTTGCCGCTGGGGAAAGAATCGCCGTACAGGAAGCGCACCTGATACCACACTGCGCCCGAAGCATCTTCCGCAATGGACACCACCTGCACCGCTGCTGCTTTGACGAAATTGCCCTGATACTCGCTGGAAAAATACGCTTCAGACGCATCATCATCCACCGCAGAAAAGACGCGCGTGTCCGTACTGACGCTGATAAAATCGCCGGGATTTACAGGCGGCACCGTTTCGTCGATTTCTTCCGCGCTGCTGATTTCTGGATTTACCGAAGCATCCGGCGATTCTGCGGCATCCGGCTGCTCCGATGCGCCGCTTTCATCCGCTTCGGGCAGATTCGATTCTTGGTGCGGCGCGTCCTGCGAAGGTGCATCCGCGGGCGTTTCTTCTTCATCGGATGCTTCTTCCGGGCGGCTGCCATTGACCACGAACAATCGCTTTTGACCGAAGGCAGTCATTCCGTCGCAGGATGGCACGTCGGCGATGCCCGACACATCCGCATCCGTCAAATAGCGGGTATCCAGCGACGCTGCCGGTACAAAGCCGCAGATGGTCTGCTGCTCCGCATCCAGAAACCAGACCTGCACGGCTTGATGACCGCTGAAAAACGCGGTCGCCAGCAGAATGGACGCATCATCGACCGCGGCATAAACAATGCGCTCCTGCGATTCTGCGCTGGCGTACACGCTGACTGCCCGCACCGTCCGGACGTAGACATACCCATGTTCTTCAATCGCCGCCTGCAAAGGATGACGGTTGTCCGACGAACTTTCTTCCTCCGAATTGGGGAGCATTTCGTCATGGGGCGGCTCATCCGGCACATCGGATGCGGATTCGTCAGGCGCTTCCTCCACGGGTGGAAGCGCCGGTTCTTCTGCCGGAAGCACAATGACTTCCGTTCCTGTGATGTCCGAGGGCGTGGCTGCTTCTTCTGCTGCCGCACAGAGCGGAATGCAGGTCAGCACCAATGCCGCAGACAGCACCAATGATGCAAATCGTTTCAATTTGGATTTCAATTTCATTTGCTCCTCCTATTCTTGAACTGCCAGCACAATCAGACGGCCGCTTGCACCGCCCGCACTGCGGTCGCAGGTAATCAGGGTCAGAATGTGGTCATCCGCACCGACTGCCGCGCCTGAATCGTACAGTGCCTTGGCTCGTGCGCGGTCTACATACGCTTGAAACGCCTGTCCGCTGGCAAAATCAGCCGCCGCTGCATCCCAGTCACCAACCTGCATGTTGACGACGGCGAAAATCCGATAGGTGCGTTCGCCGTAAATCGTGTCCAGCTGAATGATGCTGTGCGCGGCGCAGTAGCCCGAATCCTTGTATTGCACAAGGCTGCTGAACATCGCGTCGCTATGGCTCAGGTGATGCCCGTAGATGGCAATGTTCCTGCTCGGTGTCTGATAATCCGCCGACGGCAGCGAGAACAGGCATCCCAGCTTGCTGTTTTCGCCGCTGAACAGGTGCGTCAGGTAGTAGTCTGTCCTGTTCGACCGCACAACCGGATAATCCACCGGCGTACCCGGAATGGTAAGCCATGCGGCAAAATCCGGATTCTGCGCAACGCAGGCTTCTACATCGACACTGCGGGGATTTGCTGTCCGCTCTGCCTGTGCTGGCGGGGCAGTGTCGGAAGCAGCCGGGCGTGCGGAGGGCGGCGTGGCAGCGGGCACAGCGGTTTTCTCCGGCAGCGGCACTTCCAGCAGCGGGGGCAGCACAGTCTGCACGGCGGCTGCCGCGGGGGATGGCGCATCCTCCACCAGTCCCGAAGCCTGTTGAAGGGGCTTAACCTGTGCGGACATGCGCGTGTATACACGGTCATCTTCTTCGACCTCCTTTATCTGCCCGAAAATTGGGCAAAGAAAAATCATGCTTCCGAACAGAAACATGACCATCAGCAGAATATCCAGTTTTCGTTTCATGCGTCTTTATCGCTCCTGCGACATTTGCCGCTTCCGAACCCAGTAATCCAGCAGCTTGAAAATTACCTTTTCCATCTGCTCCGTCGTGTAGGAACGAGGGAAATACTTGGTCAGCTTTTCCTGCGGCAGCACGACAGACCCCTTGGCAGGAACCGTTTGCTTGTTCTCCGTCATGATTTCCATGATGCCCTGTTCCGACAGCGTGCCCTGTTTGCTTTCGCGCTTCATGCGCTGGGCTTGCGAAAGGGACGGTGTCTGCTGCGTGTTTTCCAAGGCGGTATCCAGCCACTGCTGTTCTTCCGGCTTCAAGTACGAAAGTTCCACGGCGGGGGTAAAGGCGAGTTTGCCAGCATCCACCTTATCAATGAGCGGCGGTTCAAGGTTGTTCAAGCGCAAAATGCGATGGATTTGGCGCTCACTTTCACCTGCGTCTTTTGCTACTTTAGTGACTGACAACTTCTCGCCAACTTGGCGAGAAGTTAAATCTACTCGTTCGCCTTGACGCTTAATCGCTTCCATTTTCATTTGATACGCCTTTGCACGTTCGCTGGGCAGAATGTTCTCGCGCTGCAAATTGCTGTCCACCATGATGATGACAGCTTCATCATCGTCCAAATCACGGACAATGGCGGGAATCTCGTTCAGCCCCGCCAGCTCACAGGCGCGCTTCCGCCGATGCCCGGACACAATTTCATACCCGCCATCCGCCATCGGCCGGGCGATAATCGGCACCAGCACCCCATATTCCTTCACGCTCTCCACCGTTTCCATCATCCGGTCATCGTCCAGTACGCGGAATGGATGATCTTTGAAGGGGTGCAGTTTGCTTAGCGCAAGGCGCTGAATCTGCTCCTGCTGGCGTGAGGCTTCCGTGGAGAAAATGTCATCGTAGGAGGTCAGACTTGGCTTTCTGCCGCTGCTTTTCAAGCTGAAGCACCTCCTTCGTGAGCGCACGATACGCCTGCGCCACCTTGCCGCCGGGGTCGTACTCGAAAATACTCTTCCCGGTCAAGCTCGCTTCTGCCACGCGGACGGAATGCGGAATCGCCATCTCGAACACCTTGATTTTGCCGCCGTAAGTCTCCCGAATCAGCGTCGTGATTTCCTTGGCGTTGTTCGTGCGCCCATCCACCATCGTCATGAGGATGCCGTCGATTTTCAGCTTGGGATTCATTTGCCTGCGTACCTTTGCAATGGTTTGCAGCAGCTGTTCCAGCCCTTTGGCAGACAGGTAATGCGCCTGCACCGGGATGATTACGCGGTCTGCTGCCGCCAGCGCATTGATGGTCAGCATCCCCAGCGACGGCATACAGTCGATGATGATGCAGTCGTAGTCCTGCCGATTGCAGGCAAGCACCTGCTTCAAGATGGTTTCGCGGCTCATTGCATTCACCAGCGACACCTCCGTTCCTGCCAGCGCGATGTTAGCGGGCAGCAGGTCAATTCCCTCCGGATGATGCAGTATGCCTTCGCCCGGCGCAATCGGGATGTCGTTCATGACCTTGGTCATCAGGTCTGCGATTGTGGGCGCAAGCTGATCCGGCTGCTGATTGCCGAGGCTGATGGTCATGCTGGCCTGCGGGTCAGTGTCCACCAGCAGCACCTTTTTTCCTTCCCGTGCCATCGCTGCCCCTATGTTGATGCAGCTGGTCGTTTTCGCTACCCCTCCTTTCTGATTTACAGTCGCAAGCACCGTGGGATTCATCCACTTCCTCCTTCCTGCACTCGTTCATCCGTGGCAGCAGAACTTCCCTGCCCTCCACTGCTGTTTGATGGTGGGTTCAGCCTGTAAATATTTCACACCTCCTGTTCTGGAAAATAGAAAGGCATCGACAGATTGCTCCATCAATGCCTTCGTCTCTTTCGACACTACTATTATAGCACAGGTTTCGTTGCTAAAGCGTGCTAATTTGTCTTGTTCGCTGCTAATTTGTCCTGTTTTGTGCTGCGCGATGCTATTTCATGCTATTTGCTGCTATCTTGCGCGATTGCCGCCCGTGTTGTCCCCTATTCAGTTGCTTGCACTTAGCAGCATTTCCAGTTCATCAAGCGCCTGAGTGTGCAAATGATACACGCGCGACCGGCTTAATCCGATTCTTTCAGCAATTTTCTCAAAATTCATATGAGAAAGATAATAGTTCAAGAGGATGATCCGGTGCGCCTGATTATCCATGCTGTTTACGACAGCTGTGATTTCTTCAACGGCATCCCGATACTCCTGTGTCAATTTTTCCAACTCTCTGCGTGCTTCCGTGAGACGAATAATCGCATTCTCATTCGCACCCACGTTGCGCGCATGGGCGGTAAATTCGCTTCCCCAAGATGCCGTAACTCGCTGCGTAAGGCTTTTGTAGAGTTCTATCTGCGAGAGAAGGGCATCTATTCTCTGTTCAACTGCTTCTGCCCTTTTCAAAAATGCAACTGCTTTCCTCATGCAATTTCACGCTCCAATCTTTTCAGCAGCTGGATACCATCTATGTCAGTAAGCAATACAAAACGACCGGACTGAAAAAAGATTCGCAGTTCATCAAGCCTCTGCTTGTACTGCATGATGCGGTATGTGAGATAGTCCCGTTCTTCTGCTGTCAGCTTTGTCTCGCTGCGGAACTTTTGCCGAAGTTCGTACTGCATCCGACCGCAGCTGCGGAAATCCTTGACTGCTTGAACAATCACTGCACTCGCAAACGCTTTCCACGGTTCCTTTTCTCCATAAACATAATGGGAGCAGTTTCTTCTCTGATTCATCCCAGCACCTCCGCCAGATATTCCTTTATTTGTGTATTGTACTTTGCGTTTTTCCTGCTGCTTTTTGCTCAACATACTCAGTAACAGCTCGAAACAGCAGCATCATCAAGGGATGATTATTCCATTTTGCAGCTTTTTCACTGGTGTCCTTTACCATTGAAAGCCACCATTCTTCGGCATCTTGTGCCTGATTCGCCGGCGGATCACAATGCGCTGCATACAGGCGGAACGCATCGCGGAAAATCTCCCATTCATCATCGTTCACTTTGCCATGCATGTTCTCACCGCCATTCCATAGGAAGTTCGCCTTGATTGACCCGCGTGAAACCTTCCATCAGCATCTGCTCAATCTTTTCAGACCATGCGTGCTGCGGCGGAAGTCCCTTCACATCCGACATAGTTCTGCTTCGGCGGTCAAAATAGAGTTTTATCATCTCATCCACAACGCCAAGGTCACGGTTTTTCATGATTTCCACCACATTTCCCACATCCGGCTGAATCTCAAGTTTGGGATATACCGAGCGATAGCGCATCATAAAATCAGCATTGACCCGATGAACCATAAACACATTGTCGGCTGCATTTGTAAGGTCGGCTGTTCCGCTGATGTCGCCTTTGCGCAGAAATGCTTCTGTTTTCCGCGGATGACAGATAAAATGAACGTGAATTTTCAACGTCTTTGCCATTGTGGAGAGCCGTTTGGCAATTCGGGATTGCATCTCATATTTGTCCACATTGCCAAGCTGAATATCCAGTGCCATCAGATTATCGACAATCGCCACCGAAGCACCGTTCTGCTGAACCCAATCGTAAATTGTGCTGATAACGATTTCCCAATCAGTGCCGAAGTCATTGTCGTAGATGGCAAACTTGCCTGTCAGCATAGCATCCAGCTTCGCCTCAATGCCGGGCTTCAGGCAGAAATGATTGGGATTCAGTGGATCAGGCATTACATAGTCTGGGCCTGCTGCTTGAAGCAGTATCCATTCTCGTATCCGTGATGCCGTCATTTCTCCTGAAAACAGCGCGACTTTATATCCCTGCGATACAGCTGCCAGACCAATCTGACTGACAAGCGTTGACTTGCCCGAAGCATTGCCCCCGCTCCAAATGGACATTTCGCCTGCATTGAATCCCCCTATCTTTGCGTCAAGCGAACTGAGCCGTGACCGAATTACCACAATTTTGCTGCGGTCTACATTCGGAATCTCTGCAAAGTCCAGCATCCGTGCCTTCGCCTTGCCAAGCAGTGGAGAATTTTCCGCTGCGCTGACTTTTGCTGTCGGCACAGCAGGCGTTACTGCATAAGGGCTGCTGCTGTAAGCTGCCGGGTCTACCTTCTGCCGGAACTCATGCCAATGGTATCCGGCGCAGCTGTTATGGAAGCAGTGGAATCCGAAACCGCCTTGATGGTACGCAAACACGGCGGCATCTCCGTGCTGATGCGAATCGTCAAACGGACAGTGTGCTAATTGGTACTTTGTACCGCTGCTGATGGCTACTTTTTTCTCCACCTCCACGCCATGTGCGGAAAGAAAATGCTCAATGTCCCAAGTGCTTTCTTTGCCGGAACGCCGAGCTTCTGTCGGTATCGCCGCTTGATGCAGTTCCGCTGCAATATTCTTGACCAGCGCAATGGGTGTTTCCCGAATCTGCTCCGGATAGCGGATGATGCAGCTCTGTCGGTGCGGACGTTCCGGCGTATGGGCTCCTTTCGCTGCAATTGTTCCATACAGCTTGGTAATTCTTGATGGGTTATACACCGCCGTATCAATTTTTGCCTCGTCTGTGCTGAACCACATGTCCAGCACAGAGAGAAAATCCGCAACCACTTGCCGGTCATCCGTGCTGATATGCACCTTAAAAAGCAGATGATAGCCATTGCCGCTGTCTGCAACAATTGGCTCGCTGAATCCCGTTGCCATCAGCCGCTTCATTGTCTTTCCAGCAACAGCGTGTGCTGCTTCCTTTTCTTCTGCCGATGCACTGACACCGCTTGGGCGGACTGGGTCTGCATCAATCAAAATCCACTGAAAACCTATGATGTCATTGTCAGACGTTGTTTCCTTCGGACGTTCTACCAGACGTTCATGCTGAGCACGCGCATAGCAGGCACTTTTGACGGGGTTCAGCGACTGGTAAAACGTTCGATTCGGATACTTTGCCAATTCAGCAGCAATGCGCGGACTGTCCGCACGAAAATAACCGCTGACAGTAGGCTTAGGGTCTATACTCCTGATTTCAATGATTGCATCCGGTTCATGCAGCAAGGACAGCCACTTTACTGCGAGTTCCACTGTTCTTGATTCTCCTTTTGCGCTTTTTGTAGATTCGCCTCTCTCCACGGCTCGCGCTGAAGCCATTTGCTAATGCCGGGGATATACTGCCCGCCATCTTTCGTCCACGCGATAGAACTTTTTGCTGCTTCAAGCGCTGTCATGATTATTTCAAGCGTCGCACCATGCCGCAGCGCCTGTTGATATACGCGAATTGCCTCATCCCAGTCATTTCTGCGATTAGCCGGATAAGCAAACCACAGCTTTTCAAACTCATCCGGATAATGAGATAGTGTATCTATCGTATTACTATTATTATATTGCTGCTGGGTGTGCTGATTTTCAAGCCGCCTGCGATGTGCAAATGCTGAAAAATGCGCATTTGCACCGTTTTCCGCTCTTTCTTTCGTACCGCATATGGACTTGTTTTCAGCACACGGCGTGCTTATTTCAGTACCGTCTGCGTACTGATTTTCGGGACAGAGTAGCCTTATTTTCATACCGCCAGCGGTCTGATTTTCAAGCCAGTTTGATACGGTAACGATAGAACCGTCCCGCGCTGTTTGTATCTGAACATACCCCATTTGAACCAGTGCAGCCATCTTCCTCGTCAGCTTATCACGAGACCAGCCCAGTTCAAGCGCTGTCTTTCTGTATGAGAAGAGCAGTTGTCCCGGCATAAGCTGTTTCCCGCAGATTTCAGCTTTCTGACGGCAGGCACAATTCATACAGTAGTAATACAGTTTGAAAACACTATCATCCTGCCACACAAGACTATTTTGAGAAATGCAGATAGACTGTCTATTCTTTTCGGCTGCTTCTGCCACATAAGTCACCTCCTGTTATTGGAAACGCGCTGGCTGTTCCCGACGAACCAACATTTGCTCACCCATTGCAGCCAACCAGAAGCTGCATCAGCCTTCTCCCGTTTTCATCATGTTGCCGCAGCACGGGCAGAGGCAGAAAGCGCTGCTCCTCATGATTCCAGTCATACTGGATGTTATTTCCTAATAAAAGTTAATGCCGGGCATGCTGATTCCCCCTTCTTGCTGAAAGAGACTTTTATCCCTCTCACCATAACTGGTAAAAAAAATCGGTTTTTTTACGCGATTTCAAGAATTTCTGCAAAAAAAATTTTCACGCTGACGAACAGAAGTGAAATGCAGCGCTACGCGCAAGCAGATGATGCGTCGAAACCGGAAATAATGCCACATCAAAAATCGCAGAATGTACTCCGATGTTCTCTTATATACTTCAGCATTTGATGCAGGCGATAATGCACTGCCCTGACCGTAAGATGCAGTTCTTTCGCAGTGCTTTCCAGCGTTTCACCATTGAGGTAGCACGCAATAATTTTCGCACCATCCGGATACGCAGAATCTGCATACCGACAGATTCGGGCACACAGTGTGTTGTATCGTTCCTCCGCGATGTACTTTTCCTCCAGCGTCGATTCGCAATTCACAACGCCATAGCCGCGCGCTGCATTGTCATTGCCGAACCCTTCTGCAAAGTGTTCCGTTTCATACGAAACAACAATTCCTTCCT
>OLRQ01001902.1_pt1 | contig 14432 bp, 11 predicted proteins | sample 1671971 | NCBI WGS metagenome assembly OLRQ01 (sample SAMEA3136631, study PRJEB25190) | human gut metagenome | biome: human gut; feature: human-associated habitat; material: faeces | place: Austria | collected 2013 | reverse complement strand
CTGCCGCACCTCGCTCGCCGTATCGGCACTTAGAATTGTGCGGTATTGCCTAAAATTCTCCCACATTTGATTGTGGGAAATTTTTTAAGCAAAGTGAACAGCGTTCACTTATGCGTTTAAAGCTGTACCCGGTTGTAATTATGTGAAAGCTGCTTTAGCAGCAAGACATAGTTCAATATAAAATTTCAGAATAAGAAAGGATGCTTATTATGCAGGCAATTGTAGAAACTTTATTTGATACCGTATATTTGATTTCGGTAATCACAATCGGAATTTTAATGATCCGAAAAAGCAAAGGGAACCGTCAGTTTACGATGTTTGGAATTATGGCAGTGCTTTTAGGCAGTGGAGATGCATTCCATCTGGTTCCTCGTGCGGTGGCGCTTTGTACAACCGGTCTTGAGAATTATACCGTACAACTGGGATTAGGTAAGTGGATAACATCCATTACTATGACCATTTTTTATGTTGTGCTGTATCATATATGGCGTGAACGTTATCAGGTTAACGGCCATAAAGCAACTACAGCAGCGATCTATGGTCTTGCAGGATTAAGAATTGCTCTGTGTATGATGCCTCAGAATGACTGGCTCAGTGCAGCAGCTCCTCTTTCCTGGGGAATCTATCGTAACATTCCGTTTGCACTGCTGGGATTACTTATCATCGTTTTATTCTATAGAAGTGCAAAAGAGAATAATGATAAAGCTTTTCGTTGGATGTGGCTGACAATTGTCTTGAGCTTTGGGTTCTATATTCCGGTTGTATTGTGGGCTGATGTAATACCAATGATAGGTATGCTGATGATTCCTAAAACATGTGCATATGTATGGACCGTATTGATTGGTTATAAAGCGATGAAAAAAGAGGTTGTTTAACCCAACATCATAAGATTTGCGTTCGAAACCGAAGTCTTGTGCATGCGATTTGCCGGTGGTATAATGTGGATGGTAGTACTAGAACATAGTATCTGTATAGTTTTCAAGACTTTACAGAGATTAGCGAGGGTTCCTGGTCGTTGTGAAAAACAGGAAAAAATAAAACCGAAAAGGATAAGGGGATTAGGATGAGAAAAGTATTATATGAAGAATTACTTCCGGAAGAATTAGTGCAGAGAATACAGGAGATGCCGGTTGCTTACCTGCCGCTTGGCACACTGGAATGGCATGGACCACATATGCCTCTTGGAGCCGACGGTATCCAGTCAAAAGAACTGTTTGTTCGAGTGGCGGAAAAAATCGGTGGCGTGGTACTTCCAATGCTGTTTATGGGACCTGATCGTGTATTTCATGACGGCGGAAAATCGTTTTATGGAATGGATATTAATACGGAAGGTGCACTGAATACCTATTGTGTTCAGCAGATGAAGGGCAGTGCTTACTGGATGGAAAAGGAACTGTTTCAGAATTACCTGCGCAGCATTTTTGCTCAGCTTTCCAGGGTAGGAGTCCGTATTGTTGTCGGACATGGACACGGTCCGTCGATAAAAGCATTTCAGGAACTAAAGGAAGAGGCAGAAGAAAAATTTGGCCTGAGCATTTTGACAGCATGGACGTTTGCAGAAGATGAGAGACTGCGATATCAGAATGACCATGCTGGGGCGAATGAGACCTCTATCGTAATGGCCGTGCGGCCGGAGCTGATTGACTTTGGACAGGTAAAAGAAGATGAGAGTAATCTGATTGGAGTCGCAGGAGGTCATCCAATCAGAGAATCATCGGAAGCGTTTGGGAACGAAATACTGGAGTATACAATGAAAACATTAATCTCGGGTATTGAAACGGAGTATAAAAAAATAAAAGAAAGATAGATTGCGGGAATAAAAAGCAAAACGCTAACCGTGCTTTCAGCACAGGGTATCTTCATTTTCATCAAAAAGACGGTCATTGATTGTGAACAGGTCGAGCCGGTGGAGCAGGCCATAATAAATGATAGCGTCGCGTTTCCGCTTTGGATAAAGCTCGGCGATCCCGCAGAGCCGTAACAGCTCCTGCGTCTCCTCAATGGTGGCCCCAAGGCCGTAGCACAGGCAGAGCAGGCGATTGCGGGAGGGTGTCCGTCTGCCAGCAAAGATCTGGTGCAGATAGATCTCGCTCATACCGGCCTGCTTGGCAAGTGCGGCCTTTGATATATGTTTTTTTCAAAGAGATGGGTTAACAGCTGTGCAATGCTTTTATTTGCGAATAGTTCTTCATTTTGTGATAAAAACTGCGTCAGATTCGGAGAATCCATGAGCTCCTGGCGCAGACCGTCTGTGTCTTTGTTTTTCATATGTTGTGTCCCTTAGCAAACCAATCGCTTTTACTTTGTGTAGATTCTTACAAGGTTGCACATGGAATCTCATAATGTAAGAGCTGTGGTTTGCTTATTTATAGTTAGCAGGTTACAATAAATGGATTGAGTTGTGAAGCTATGATACCAGGGATCATTCTATATAGTTAAGCGGATATTCGCAATCCATCCCTGCAGCTCTGCTGACAGGGCCTAGCTTCGCTACTTGCTTGATTCGATTAAACTATAAATAATTCTGAAAAGCAATATGCACACCGCATATGGATACATAAAAACAAGGATAAGGTTCGAATAACGGCGTGTCGCATTCTCGTTACTTCAGTGATGAGTTAGACGCGCAAATTTTTTTGCTAAATAACAGAACATATGTTTACTTTTGCGTATACATATGGTATAATGTTTATATGGAGAAAAACATATTTGATATTAATAAAACAGATCTATCATATGGTAGAGGGTATGTCTATTCATTACAGTACCATCTTGTCTGGTGTACGAAGTACAGGAAAGAGGTGTTAAAAGACGGGATTGATACCGAATGTAAAGAAATGTTACAGGATCTTGCCGCAGAATATAACTTTCAGATTCTGGCAATGGAGGTTATGCCGGATCATATTCACCTGCTAGTGGACTGTAAACCTCAGTTCTATATTTCTGATATGATCAAAATCATGAAAGGAAACCTCGCCCGTCAGATGTTCCTTGTACATCCGGAATTAAAGAAGGAGCTGTGGGGCGGGCATTTGTGGAACCCATCTTACTGCGCGGTGACGGTCAGTGACAGGAGCAGGGACCAGGTTCTTACCTATATTGAGGGACAGAAGGAAAAAGAAAAGAGAAGGGTAAGAACCTAAAACAGGAAAAACGGTTATTGGGGGAGGGGGAACAGCGATGCAAACGGTATCCAGCTATGGTGTAGAATTACGCAAACAGAATATCCCGCTCCGCCAGACACTGGGGATCTACCGGTCAGCGGTTCGTTACCTGACAGAAATATATGGGCAGGTTTGGAAAACGCTGGCAGGGATACCGGATGCAAAGAGGCGGTTTAATGCCGCAGAACATCTGGTGCATACGACGAAAAAGAATGTGGCACGTTTTGATTTCGATTCCCGTTATCCCAAGATGCCGTCCTATCTCAGACGGGCTGCGATTCAGCATGCACTTGGGAGTGTATCTTCTTATGAATCCCGCATGAGGTTATGGGAAAAAGCCAGTGAAAAAAGCGGGAGGCCACGGCTTGTATATGAAAACCATGCCATGCCGGTATTTTACCGTGATGTGATGTACAGGGAAGGGGCAGAGGGGAAGGATGACGCATACCTGAAGCTGTATGATGGCCATGACTGGAAGTGGTTTTGTGTACGGTTGAGCCATACGGATATGGAGTACCTGCGTAAAAACTGGTATGGGAGGAAGGCCTCTGCCCCGACGATGGAGAGAAGGCACCGGAAGTACTTCCTGCGTTTTTCGTACACAGAAGAAACAGTCCTCACAAAAACGTCTGTAAAAGACCAGATTATCTGCAGTGTGGATTTGGGGATTAATACGGATGCGGTCTGTACGGTTATGCAGTCAGACGGAACTGTCCTGGGGAGAAGGTTCGTCAATTTCCCCGGTGAAAAAGACCGGCTGTACCGCACACTGGGACGGATACGGAGATTCCAGAGGGCTCATGGATCTGCACAGTCACGGGGAAGATGGGCTTATACAAAACGCCTGAATATAGAACTGGGAAGGAAGATCGCAGGGGCAATCGTAAACTATGCGGAGGAGAGCCATGCAGACCTGATTGTCTTTGAGCACCTGGAAATGCATGGGAAGATATCCGGAAAGAAAAAACAGAAGCTGCATCTGTGGAGAAAGCAGGATATCCAGAAGCGGTGTGGACACAAGGCACACCGGAAAGGGATGCGTATATCCCATGTCTGTGCATGGAATACCAGCAGGCTTGCATATGATGGGTCCGGGCAGGTATCCCGTGATCCCCAAAACCACAGTCTCTGTACATTCCGGACAGGGAAAAGATATCACTGTGACCTGTCAGCGTCGTATAATATTGGTGCAAGATATTTTATCCGGGAACTTTTAAAACCCTTACCGGAAACGGAAAGGTCTTTGCTGGAGGCAAAAGTCCCTTCAGTAAAGCGTAGAACCTCATGTGTTTATGCGGACCTGAAGGAGCTCTATTTACAAATGGAGGTTTTACAGGTAGCATAAACGCAGGCAGATATACAGCGGACTACCTGTAATGTGGGAATATGCCATATCTGGCATGAAACTGCGCATAACTGCGTGCTCCTAAGCTACAGGCGTATCCGCCGATATTCAGTCTGCCGCTTAAAGCGGCTGGAAGCATGTGACTTAAGTCATGTGAGGTTCACCAATACGTTTACCGGAAATGGTACGGCGGTCTGCATCGACAGCCTGCCCGGAAATGAGGTGCTTGATTTTGCAGGGAGCACCTTCTCTGAAAATGAAGTGGACATTGACAATAAAATCGGGCATCCGATTGATACGGCGAAGGCAATTTTTAAATAGATTTCTTTACTATGCTGTTGACGACGGATTCAGATGGAGGTACACCTTAGCATAATCCGTGCGGTGAAGACGCCAGCTTCGTGAGTGAAGCTGCAGTCTCCACCGTTTTTTTCTGCAATCCGGCGGACAGACTGGATGCCGATGCCATCGTCCGGGCGTTTGGAGGAGCGGAAGATGCCGTTTGTCTCCTGCAGCGTTCCGGCGAACGCATTTTCGACCTGAATTAAGAGCAGGTGTGTAAAATGACAGGATACCTCCACGCGGATATACCGGCCGCTTTCCATGCGCAGGCTTGCTTCCAGCGCATTTTCCAGAAGATTGGAGAGCACCAGACACATGTCGATTTCATCCACAGGAATCCGGGCGGGCAGGTCAATCTGTGCGGAAAACGGAATCTGAGCCCGCCCGGCAAGCGCACAGTAGTAGCCTACCACGCTGTCTGCCGCCTGATTTTCACAAAAAGGAACGGTGAGGTTCGGAATTTTACTCGTAGCACCGGCGAGATACGTTCTTATTTTTTCAATGTCGCCCTGTTCGGCCAGAGCGGACAACTGAAGAAAATGATGGCGCATATCATGTCGCGCCTGTCTGGCTTCCTCGATGGCGGTGCGGAGGCTGTCGTACCGCGTCTGCTGCAGCAGGAGAAAATGATTCGCCTGCTGCAGCCTGGCGTTTCGGTTCAGGCTGTTTGCCATGAGCAGAAACATGGCGTAGAACAGGATGAGAATCACCAGAAGGATCAGGCTGAGCACGATGTAGATCTGCAGAATCCGGCCCGTATAGAGTGTATCGTGGCAGGTCGGAACCATGAATATATTCAGGCCGATAAAGAGCATCGGCAGAATCCAGAAAATATACCAGGTGTGAGCAAAGTTCTGATCCTCGATCATCATCTGGACAGAGTGTGTGGCCGGATACCAGGCGGCAAGCAGAAACAGAAGACAGATGCCATTATATAAAATACCGGCGGCAGGCTGGAACCAGAGAGCAGCCCGGGAAGAAGGCAGACCGGCAGCAAGCACGGCGTTGATCGCGCGGCAGAAGCTGTTGACGCAGGCAAAGACCGCACAGACCGCCAGAAAGATACTGCCAGATTTCCAAAGAGAAATGCGAAGTGTCTTATGATACAGCATCATGGCAGGTAGCAACAGGGCAAAAAGCACCGGGCGTGTCGGACATTCCAGTGCACAGCAGAGCATGCCGCCTGCAATACAAAGGGCAAGGAGCAGTGGGGCAAGCCATGCAGCCAGCCTTCGCGGAGACTGCTTCAGACAGGGAATCACCGGGAGATAGGCAAGCAGCATGCCGGGGAGCAGGACGGTGAGCTCCAGCGTCGGGCTCAGGATCGCATTCATAGTCTTGCCTCCTTTTCGAACAGAAATTTCATAAACGTCTGCCGCGCAGATTTGCTAAGATCCCGGCTGACTGAGACGCGGTTGCCGTCGTCAAGCTGAAATACGGTTCCGTCAAAGTCGACGGCGTGCGCCAGGTTCACGACGGTCCCGCGGCTGCAGAGAAAAAAGCGTTCGTCCGTTTTTAACGGGGCTGTGAAGTCCCGGAAGGACTGACGGACGGTCAGTACAGCGTCCTGCGTGGTATGAATGTGGATCATATGGGAAAAATGTTCCGCGTAGATAAAGCTGGAAAAAGGGAGCGGCACCTCAGTGCCATTCAGCTTCAAGGTCATGTATCTTTCCGTGGATGGAAGGCGGGCAAGGATTTCGTCGATCAGGTCGGAAATCATCTCTTCTGTATATGGCTTGACCAGATAGTGCATGGCGCGGACACGGAAGCCTTCCAGCGCGTGGTCTGTGGAGGTAGTCGTAAAGATCAGCAGGCAGTGTGTGTCCATGCTCCGGAACTGTTTTGCAGTCTCGATGCCATTTACCCCATCCATATAAATATCCAGAAATAAAACTGCAAACTGCAACTTTGCACAAGAAGAGAGAAATGCTTCACCGGTGTCGTATTCCAGCAGATTTGCCTGTATGTTTCTCCTGGACAGCTGGCGTTCCAGACGGCTGCGCAGCAGGGCACGCTCCGCTGCGATATCGTCAACAATAGCAATGTTCATACTTAAAAATCCTCCTTTTCGTATCAACATCCTCAGTATATCACAGGACGTAACGATTTGTGCCGGATTCTTACCGTTCGTGCCAGATATATTGAAAAAGGGACGGCTTTTTTTTATAGTTAAATCGAATGCACGCCAGAGCTGGTGTGCAATTTCGATCAGCTTCAGCTGATGTTCGTGACACAGAAAGGAGAACAACTATGAAGAAAAATAAAAAGATGCTGGCAACGATTGCTTCCGTATGCGCGATGGCATGCAGCCTTCCGGTAAGTGCAGAATCGGCGTCTGCATTGCCGATAAAAGCACTTGCAGAAAAAGCAGTTGATGCAAATCCGTATATGGCATCCGGAGATACAAACATCCACCACGATGGTTACAATACAGACACGACCGATTCAGTATTGCCGGTAGCGATTTATCCGGAGATCAATGTTTCCTATGAGAAAGTCAATGCGAACGCTTCACCGGCGATTTTCTTTGATACGTACGGACATGCCATCGTACCGCTGCTCGGTGGTCTGGCGATTCGGGATATCAATGCGGATGAGACGACGACAGAAGGATATTTTTCACCGAAGCAGCATGATACGGGCGATTATGTGATCCAGAGCTCGTACTCGTTTGTTGATGAGAGCAACCGTATCGTATGTCCGACGAGCAACAATCATGTCCTGATGCTGAAAGCGACGGATGAGGATGGCAATGTGCTGCCGGAATTTGAAAAGGTGCTGGATATCGATATCAAAGCAGCGGCAGAAGAGAAGCTCGGAAAGACGCTGGATCAGAACCTGCTGGCGGTCGTATTTGACTATGAGGGGAACCTGTGGTTTGCGACCGGAGGGTTCAGGATTTATCCGGACCGGCAGCAGCAGGGCGCGATCGGCTATATTTCACGGACGGCAATTGATGCCATCTTAAACGGAGAAGAGACAAATCTGTCGGATGCGGTATTTGTACAGGAGCTGACACCGGGCGAAGGCGCGGAGAATGGCATTGCGGCTTCGGCAGACGGAGCGGTGATCCTGACGAATCAGAACTGCTATCTGCTGCAGGCAGATGAGGGTGTAAAGGTCGCATGGAGTACGCCTTATGAGAGCATCGGGGCGAAGGAGAGCAAAGAGGGCGATGAGACGACCGGAGGCGGCCTGGCCTGGGGTAGCGGATGCTCCCCGTCGCTGACGAAGGATCTTGTGATGTTTACGGACAATCAGGATCCGGTGAATCTGATTGCGCTGGATATGAAGACCGGTGAGAAGGTCGCAAGCCTGCCGGTGCTCGATGAGCTTCCGGAGGGAGTGCAGGTATCGGTGGAAAACTCCGCGATCGTATACGACGACGGGGAAGGCACCGTCAGCACGGTCGTGTGCAACTGGTTCGGCGCGGGAAGCGCAGAGCTTGGCAATGCCGACAGTGATTCCTCGATCCAGAGCTATGCGAATATTTACGATATCAACTGGCTGAGACAGGGCAATAAGATGATTATGCCGGGGGTAGAGCGTGTCGACACCGTGAAGACAGAGAACGGCTATGAGATGAAGAGCATCTGGTGCAGAGATGATCTGCGGGATACGTCGATGATGAAGCTCTCGACGGCGACCGGCTACATCTACGGCTACGTACAGGATATCAATACCGGCATGTGGCAGTATATTGTGCTGGATTTTGAGACCGGCGAGACCGTATTTACGATGGATATCGCGAATAAATACGGCTATAACAATATGGCGATCGGCATGTACGCCGGTGACAGCGGAAACGCGCTGTACTGTCCGACCGGCTATCTGGAGCTTCTGCGGTTGCAGGATCGCTTCGTCTATCTGCCGGAGATGCCATACCGGGAAGTCGACCTTGATCGGGCCAATCGGAATGTGCTGAGTCAGGAAGACTTTGAGGCAGCAGGAGGCGCCGGAACGGTCATGGGCTGGCTGAATACGGTGACGGTGGAAAATGTACATCCGAATACGACAGTGGCGCTGCGGATGAACGGATTGTCCGGCACGGCAGGCGACCTGCACCTGTATGCATATGGAGCAGATGGCATGCTGCAGGAGGTACCATCTGAGCTGTGGCATATCCAGACAGAAGATGGCAGTTTACCGGATACACTGGAAGCGGATACCCTGTATGAAGTGCATATGACCGTGGAAGATGGCGGAAGCTTTGACCTGGATGGAGCAGAGAAGGAAATACAGCTGTCCGCGGTGCTTGCGAAGTAAAAATGCCGGGGCATTCTTGAAAAAATGTTGCTTTTATCTTATGATAGAACAGATGTCTGGAATGAAATAATGAAAAGATAGGAGAAAGCATATGAGCAACGTAAACAAGACATGCAAAGTACACTACACAGGAACCTTCAATGATGGAACAAAATTTGATTCTTCTTATGATCGCGGTGAGCCGCTGGAGTTTGTCTGTGGTGCAGGCATGATGATCAAAGGGTTTGATGAAGCTGTAAAGGACATGGAAGTCGGACAGATCATCGATATCCATCTGATGCCGGAAGAGGCATACGGCATGTCGGATCCGGAGAACGTATTTACAGTACCGCTTGCCCAGCTGCCGGGAGCAGAGAATCTTGAGGCAGGACAGCAGGTCTACCTGACGAGCGCGAGTGGTCAGCCATTTCCGGTGACCGTGGTGAGCCGTGATGAGACAACGATCACGTTTGACGCAAATCACGAGATGGCAGGCAAGGAGCTGAATTTCCGGATCGAGCTGGTGGAAGTCGCAGAGTAAGGGTGTGAAGTACCAGATGCTTCTATAGAAAACCGCCAAATAGTGTGTTTAACCAGATTAAAATAGTCAGAAAATTAAATAGAATGACGGAAAATATCCCATCATAAAAAAAGATGGGATATTTTTTTTGAAAAAACGCAAATGTGACCGAAATGTGACCGCCATATGATAGAATTAATATCAAGTAAAAATCAGTGAATTGATTATGAAAAAGAACGGGAGGCTATCTCACTGAAGAAAAGGAGGATACACTATGAGGAAGAGGTTGAGGCTCAAAAAGATGGTGTCTGCGCTATTGGCAGTGGCCATGATCGGACAGAGCTGTCTGGTAACAACCGCAGGTGATCTGACGGATGATGCGGTAATCGTGGCAATGCAGGAGCAGGCCGCGGCAGAAGAGGCCGCAGCGCGGAAGGCAGCAGAGGAAAAAGCAGCGCAGGAAGCGGCCGCAGCACAAAAGGCAGCAGAAGAGGCCGCAGCGCAGAAGGCAGCAGAGGAAGCGGCTGCAGCACAGAAGGCAGCAGAGGAAGAGGCCGCAGCACAGAAGGCAGCAGAAGAGGCAGCGGCGCAGAAGGCAGCGGAAGATGCAGCGGCACAGAAGGCAGCAGAGGAAGCGGCGGCAGCACAGAAGGCAGCAGAGGAAGCGGCGGCAGCACAGAAGGCAGCGGAAGATGCAGCGGCACAAAAGGCTGCAGAAGATGCGGCAGCGCAGAAGGCAGCAGAGGAAGCGGCGGCAGCACAGAAGGCAGCGGAAGATGCAGCGGCACAAAAGGCTGCAGAAGAGGCTGCGGCGCAGAAGGCCGCGGAGGAAGCAGCAGCACAGAAGGCCGCGGAAGATGCCGCGGCACAGAAGGCTGCAGAGGATGCGGCAGCACAGAAGGCCGCGGAGGAAAAAGCAGCGCAGGAGATCACGTATCGCGTGACCTTTGAAGCGCATGCAGCGGATTACGGAAGCATTTATGTCCGGGGCGAATCCGGTCCGATCGCATCCGTTTCCAGTTATTATAAGGAAGTAAAAGAAAACGGATCCTTTGCATTTACGATCCACGCAAACGACGGCTATGAGGTAGAGCATGTCCGTTATGCCGATACGAATGCGGAGCTTCCGAAGAATGCACAGGGCGTTTATGAAATCGCAGCTGTGACAAGAAATGTAAAGGTAGTAGTTACATATAAGATTGTTCCGCAGGAGACTGCAGATGCTGCAGTGGAGACGGAAGCTGACGAAGGACAGACCGAAGCGCCGACGGATGAGTCGGAGACGGAGGAAGACCGGGAGGCAGAGACTGAGGTCGGAACAGAGAACACAGCAGAAGAAAGTACGGAGGCAGAGTCCGAGTATGAGACGGAGCCGGGTACAGAGGCGGAAAGTGAGACAGAATCGGAGAGCGAAAAAGAAATCTTGATGCCGGAGTTTCATTACAATGGTGTCTGCAATGGAATTGCAGTAGCTATCCGGGCTCCGGAAGGGGTATTCCCGGAAGGAACAAAGGCAGTACTTGCAGCACCATCGGCAGAGAGCCTTGCAGCGGCGGCAGCGGCGTCAGGTCAGGATGCATCCGACCTGATGGGCGTGGATATCACATTCCGATATGATGGAAAAGAAATCCAGCCGACAAGCGCAGTAGAGGTATCCTTTAGAGCAGCGGAAATCGCGGACGCTGATATTTCAAATGTTTATCATGTGTCAGACGGCGGTGCCGTGCAGGAGGTTACAGCGAGTAAGTCAGGTGCGAGCCTGGGTTTTACTGCGGATAGCTTTTCTACCTGGATATTCCCGACCGCAGGCGGAGCAGTCGCTCCGGCAAGCATTCTGGATCCGGAGACAAGCATCGCAACATATGTATTTAAGGCAGACGGAGAAACCGTTGACACACAGTACATTACGAGTGGTGATACACTGTCCGAGCCGGCAGCTCCGGTGAAAGAAGGACATCAGTTCATCGGATGGTACGTAGGAGAGATACCGGTAACCTTTGGTACGGTTAGCACAGTATCCGAAACGGCAGAGATCATCGTTGAGGCCAGATTTGAGGAGGTATATTATGTCTTCTTCCATAATCCGAAAGGCGCGGTAGTCGCGACGAAGGAAGGACGCGCTGGCGATGAGATCACGACATCGGATGTGACCTTTGCAGTGGGCGCAGAAGAATCCATTACCGGATGGTATGAAGCTTCTGATTCCGGAAGTGCAGTCGAGAGTGTGAAATTGTCAGACTCTAATGTCGATTTATATGCAAAGGTAGAAAACGGCTTCTGGGTGACCTATGATTCAGATGGCGGAAGCTATGTTGCACCGGAATTTTATCCGGCAGGAGAGACCGCAGAATTGTCAGCACAGCGACGAAAAATGGCTACAGCTTTGAGGGCTGGTATGACGGTGACGCTAGGGTCAACAGTACGACTATGAGCGTTTCCGTAAAAGCAAAATGGAAAGAAAATTCAAGTGCAGATTATCGCGTGATCTACTGGCAGCAGAAGGTGACTGATGATAAGAACGCGACGGATGCACAGAAAACCTACGCATATGTAGCAACAGAAACCAAAACAGGCAAGCCGGGAACGACGGTGAACGTAAATGCAATCACGAAAAGCTTCGACGGATTTAAAAAGAATACCGTGAACAGCAAGAGTGTAACGATTGCGGCAGACGGCAGCACGATTATGAATGTATATTATGATCGTGTTCTGTGTACGGTGAATTATTATGTAAGTGGCTATTATGGAAGTTCTTGGCAGATCGCGAGGACCGTCACCGGTCTGTACGGGGCGAATCTGAAGGAAGGAGAATGGTGGACTGATTATCGTTGGTATAGTTCTTATTGGAGAAGTGAAGTATATGGTTCTGGCTGTATATTGTTGACTCAGTATGATTTTAAAACGGCAGGTTATGCAAATAATGCGGGAAATATTAGTTCATATGGCGTTGTGACGACCTGTAATTTTTACGGAACAGGAAAAGAAACAGGTGGTACGGTTTATTATTACAACGAGCAGGCAGACGGCAGTTTCAAACTGGTAAACACAGTTGATACCAGCGGTGGCACATTGACAATTCACCAGAAGTATGCGGGCTATGATTTGTATAAGTATACGACTGGAAAGATTAGTGGGAAGCCGACAACTGCAGAATTCTGGAAAGATAAGGCAGACTGTTACGATGGAGTACAAACAAAAAAAAGCACAGTGTATATCGCAAGTACATTACGGACATTTCGGTTGGATTACTCAAACGGTGGAGAAGTTCAGCATCATGAAACGGTAAAATACACCGCATCCCTGAACGGATATGATGCAAAGTTTACACCGACGACCAGACCGGCTACGGTAGATGCAAATTATACGTTTGATGGCTGGTACAGCGATCCGGAGTGTACGAAGAAATTTGATTTCAATACGACAATGCCGGCAACGAATATAGTAGTATATGCAGGCTGGAAGGCACCGGAAGTCCGGGTAACGGCACACAGAAGCCCGGAAGATATGCCGGGCGTAAATGTAGAAGCAGCATATGGCGAATCAGTAGATGAGCACCTGCTTCCGACGATTTCATATAATGCGGAGACACAGGAATTTCTGGGATGGTTTATAAGAAATGCGGACGGCTCTTACAGACCGTGGGATTTCAGTACAAAAATCTATTCCGATGTAGATCTGTATGCACGTGTGATCAGTAAGGGCACTTTTAAAGTATCTTATCGTGCAAATGGCGGAACAGGTACCGTAGAAGATGGCAGAGCATATGCACAGGGCGCAAAAGCGGACGTGAAGGCAATCACCGGAATTACAGCGCCGACAGGAAAGACATTCTTATACTGGAGCCTTAACGCTGATGGATCGGGTAAGAAATATTATCCGAATAACACGATCGAAATCGAAGGAAATATCACCTTATATGCAATCTGGGGTGATACGACCACAACCTCACTGACCTATCACGGAAACGGTGGAGCAACCAGTGATGGTAAAACAGAGGTAGTGGTACCCGGACTTAAGAATAACCAGAAGGTAAAAGCGGAAGAAGAAATCTTTACCCGTACCGGTTATAAGTTTATCGGATGGAGCACAAAATCTAATGCAACAGCTGCAGAATATGCAGCAGGTGCGGATGTGATCGTTCATGCGGATGAAACAGTGAATGTGCTTTATGCAGTCTGGGAGATCCGGAACGATTATCGGTATACGGTTCATTATTACTGGAACAGCACAACAGAAAAAGCAGCAGAGGATAAGGTTGTTCCGAATCAGACGTATAACAAAACGATAACGGAAAGCCCAATTGCAATTGAGGGATATACGCCTGTAAATTCTGGCAGCCAGGAAATGGTAATAGATGCGGAGAATAAAACGCTTACATTCTATTACTATAAGAACGTAGGACTGACAGCAAACAGCGATACGAAGGTCTATAATGGGCAGGTGCAGAGCGTAAGCGGATTTACCGGAGCACCGGAGGGAGCAGATTTCTCGGCTATCCAGGTGGGTGCAAAGGGAACAGACGCTGGCGAGTATCTGGCAGCATTTGCTGAAGGAACAATCGGAACCGTTGATAAAACTGAAAAGTATATTGTAAAGGGGGCTACGGACGGCAAGCTGACGATCAAGCCGGTAGCGGATGAAGTGGTAGTAACTATCGAGGGAAACCATGACAGCAAGGTCTACGACGGAACAGAGCATGTGGTAACCGGCTATGAAGTAACGGAAATCAGCAATGTACTGTATACGAAGGACAACTTTAGCTTCAGCGGAAATGCAGAAGCAAAGCGTACAGCTGTAGGAAAGACCGATATGG
>OLRQ01001900.1_pt1 | contig 14443 bp, 12 predicted proteins | sample 1671971 | NCBI WGS metagenome assembly OLRQ01 (sample SAMEA3136631, study PRJEB25190) | human gut metagenome | biome: human gut; feature: human-associated habitat; material: faeces | place: Austria | collected 2013 | reverse complement strand
TTTCAGAGGCGCGTCAGCACTGATACCGATACGGTTTTCGCGTCAGCCCGACCGGGAGCTGCCGACGAAACCACAGCAAGCGGAACGGATAAATCCGTTCCCTACAAGGTGCGGTGCAAAACTCAGCAACGCACTACCGGGTTGCGTAGCAGTCACGGTTTATTCCAATGTCCCGAACCGGGCACCGGCAATCCCCGTATCCGTAGGTGCCGTAATTCGCCTCTAAAAATTCGCCTCTAAAAAAGCTTTCTGTATTCCGTCGGCAGGCAGCCGACGGATTTTTTAAATTCTGCGGAGAATTTGCTCTGATTTTCGTAGCCCACGCGCTCGGCGATCTCGGCAATGCTCAGCCCCGTTTCGCGCAGAAGCTTTGAGGCAAGCTCCATGCGGTGCTCTTTTATGTGCGCGGCAAGCGACTTGCCGTAGACGGCCTTGAACATCTCCTTGAGCGACGAAGGATTTATCAAAAATCTCCGCGACAGCTCCTCGATCGTGTAGCGCCGGTCGAGATTTTCCGTCAGAAGATCGTGCACGCGGCGTATGGTGTCGAGCTGCTCGGCGGAGTATCTGCCCTCGCCGCCGGTTGCGGCGTCAAGCTCCGGCAGCTCCGGTACGCTTTGAATATCGCCGTCGTGCTCTTCGGGGCAGGATATCTCCATCGTCTTTTCTATCATAATATGCAATAGCCTCACCTGCTCGGTCGCAGCGGCCTTGTAGTAGACCTCCTTACCGTCGCGGCGGCTGACTATAAGCCCCGAATCCCTGAGCTGGCGCAGATGATGCGACACGGCCGGGCTTGTCATACCCGTTAGCAGCGATATATTGACAACGCACTGCTCGCAGTGGCACAAAAGCCAGAATATCCTCACGCGGCTTGAATCGGCAAGCAGCTTGAATATGTCCGACACCGTGCGGAAGCTCTCGGTTTTCGCTACATTATCGCGCAGATGCTCGCTTATCTCCGCGCCGTGATCGTGCAGAACAGCTTCGTTTTCCATCGTCGTTACTCCATTCGGAAATGATTTAAGCCCATTCGGAAGTTCATTGCCGCGCGGCATTGACTTTTCGGCTCGGACTTATTATACTGCAAGCAGAACGATTAAACAACTACTTAATTGTTGAATTAAATTTGTATAGGAGAAATCATCATGAAAAAGACTTACAAGATCGAAGTAGACTGCGCAAACTGTGCAAATCTCATGGAAGAGGCAGCCGGCAAGACCGAGGGCGTCGAGAAGGCCGCAGTCAATTTCATGACCCAGAAGATGACCCTTGAGTTTGCTGAGGGTGCGGACATTGACGCAGTCATGAAGAATGTCGTCAAAAACTGCAAAAAGGTCGAGGATGACTGCGAGATCTATCTCTAAGCCGCATAAGTCCGTAAACGCCCTTCATGATGAGGGGCGTATTTTAATCATAAGGGAAAGATGATATTATGAATAAAAAGCAGAAAAAAGTGCTCGTGCGAATATTGATCACAGCCGCACTGCTCGCACTGCTGAATCTGGTGCAGCTTCCGGAGATACCGGCGATGATCCTGTATCTTGCGGCATATCTCATTATAGGCTATGATATTTTGCGCAAGGCCGGCAAGGGCATTTTAAACGGCCGCGTTTTCGACGAGAACTTCCTGATGGCCGTTGCCACGATCGGCGCGGTCGCGCTTGCGATCATAAGCGGCAGCGGCGACTTCAACGAGGCGGTGCTGGTAATGCTGTTTTACCAGGTCGGCGAGCTGTTCCAGAGCTACGCCGTCGGCAAAAGCCGCCGCAGCATAGCCTCGCTGATGGACATCCGCCCCGACTACGCAAACATTGAGGTTGACGGAAAGCTCGAGCAGGTCGATCCCGACGAGGTCGAGACCGGCAGCGTCATAGTCGTGCAGCCGGGCGAAAAGGTGCCGATCGACGGCGTTGTCATCTCCGGCAGCTCGACCGTAAACACCAGCGCCCTTACCGGCGAGAGCCTGCCGCGCGACATTGCCGAGGGCGACGAGATCATAAGCGGCTGCATAAACCTCAGCGGACTTATACGCGTGCGCACGACAAAGCCCTTCGGCGAATCGACCGTGTCGAAGATACTGGAGCTTGTTGAAAGCTCCGGCTCGCGCAAGTCGCGCTCGGAGCAGTTTATCTCGCGCTTTGCAAGGGTCTACACCCCCATCGTGTGCTACTCGGCGCTTGCGCTTGCGATACTGCCGCCGCTTGCGCGCATCGTGCTCATGGGTCTGGGCGGCGACTGGACCGACTGGATCTATCGCGCGCTGACCTTCCTCATCATAAGCTGCCCCTGCGCGCTGGTGATCAGCATTCCGCTGAGCTTTTTCGCGGGTCTGGGCGGCGCGAGCAGCGAGGGCGTTCTGATAAAAGGCTCGAACTATCTTGAGGCTCTGGCGCAGACAAAGACCGTCGTTTTCGACAAGACCGGCACGCTCACGCGCGGTGTTTTCGAGGTCAGCGGCATCCACCACTGCCCCATAGAGGACGAAAAGCTGCTTGAATACGCGGCCCTTGCCGAGTGCGCCTCCTCGCACCCGATCAGCAAAAGCCTGCGCGAGGCTTACGGCAAGGAGCTTGACCGCAGCCGAGTGAGCGATATCGAAGAGATAAGCGGCAACGGCGTTGTCGCAAAGGTCGACGGCCGCACGATAGCCGCCGGAAACGACCGTCTGATGCAGCGGCTCGGCATCGAGCACAAGCCCTGCCGCAGCGTCGGCACGATCGTGCATGTTGCCATCGACGGCGTTTACTCGGGCCACATCGTCATCTCCGACGTTGTAAAGCCCAGCTCCGCACAGGCGATAGCCGAGCTTAAAAAGCAGGGCGTCGGCAAGACCGTCATGCTCACGGGCGACGCAAAGTCCGTTGCCGACAAGGTCGCCGCCGACCTCGGCGTTGACGAGGTGCACAGTCAACTCCTGCCCGGCGACAAGGTCAGCGAGGTCGAGCGTCTGCTCGGCGAGACCACCGGCAAGGCAAAGCTCGCTTTCGTCGGCGACGGCATAAACGACGCCCCCGTGCTCTCGCGCGCCGACATCGGCATCGCGATGGGTGCAATGGGCTCGGACGCCGCCATCGAGGCAGCAGACGTTGTGCTCATGGACGACGATCCGCTGAAGATATCCAGGGCGATAAAAATTTCGCGCAAGTGCATCCGCATCGTGTACGAAAACATCGTTTTCGCCCTCGGCGTGAAGTTTGCCTGTCTGCTGCTGGGCGCGCTCGGCATAGCCGACATGGGCGCGGCTATCTTCGCCGACGTCGGCGTAATGGTCATCGCCGTGCTCAACGCAATGCGCGCGCTGCACTGCTCGAAATAAACACAAGATCCGCTCCGAGGAGCGGATCTTTTATGTTCTGCATGTCATTTATGATGCTTTTCCTGCGCGGAGCGGAATATAGCTGACGGTTTTAAGCTTTTTGTACGATATCTGTACGGCAAGCTGAAATTTTCGCGTTTTTCTTTGGCTTTAGTCACTAAAATCACTGTTATACAAATTCGGGTCGCTGTCCTGATTTCAGGCATGCGGCTCGATTTGCCTATTTAATTGCCCGGATCGTCAGACTAACATCATAATCAAACAATGAACAGTGCAGGATATCCTGCACGCATGGAGGAATGACAATATGAACAAGAAATTTGCAAAAACGCTTGCAATGGTTCTGGTCATTGCAATGCTTCTGTCCCTCGGCTCGTTCGCCTTTGCGGACGCGGACACAACGGCGGCCGGCGACGGCAACGATTACCCGATCGTGCTCGTCCACGGTCTGTTCGGCTGGGGCGGAACGGAGATCGCGAACCTTAACTACTGGGGCGGCTTTTCCAGCCTTCAGCAGATGCTCACCGACGCAGGCTATGAGGTCTACACCCCGTCGATAGGCCCCGTTGCGAGCAACTGGGACAGAGCCTGCGAGCTGTACGCCTACCTCGTCGGCGGCACGGTCGATTACGGCCAGTACCACTCGGCGCAGAACGGACACAGCCGCTACGGCCGCACCTTCAAGGGCGTTCTGCCCGAGCTTAACGACGCCGACAGCACGCTGAAGATCCACCTTGTCGGCCACAGCATGGGCGGCGAGACGATACGTATGCTCGCGCAGCTTCTTGAAAACGGCGATGCCGACGAGATGCGCGCAACGACCGACGGCAGCATCAGCAAGCTCTTCACCGGCACCTGCCGCCATTGGATAGAGAGCATCACCACCCTCTGCACGCCGCACGACGGCAGCCAGTATGACGGCAAGGTCTACAACGAGGAGGAGCCGCTCGTTCACCGCTTCGTGGCCGCTCTTTCCGCAGCAACGGGCATGAACATCAACGAGGAAAACCTCGGCCTTGATTTCAAGCTCGACCAGTGGGGTCTTACCCGTGAGCCGGGCGAGAGCTACGAAAGCTACATTCACCGCGTTGAAAACAGCAACCTGTGGAAGGACGATGTAAAGGATCTGAGCGTTTACGACCTGTCCCCGGACGGCGCGGCGGTGCTGAACTCCTACGCCAAGGCGCAGGATGACATTTACTACTTCTCCGTCGCCTGCTCGGACACCTACCGCAGCGCGGTTTATCCGCACCACTACCTGCCCTACAGCAACATAAATCCGCTCATGAAAAAGAGCGCGACCTACATGGGCAGCTACAAAAACTACGCCGCCGGCCACGTCACCATCGACGAGAGCTGGTGGGAAAACGACGGCATCGTCAGCGTGCGCTCGGCGCAGTATCCGCATGAAGGCTCGTCTGATCGCTACAATCTCAACTACGGCACCGAAAACGGCGTTATGACCTTTAAGGACGGCACCGAGAAGGGCGTTTGGAACTACATCGAGAAGATCGAACGGACCGATCACATCAACATGGTCGGCCAGATCACAAACACGAAGTATCTCCAGGGCAAATTCTTCGAGATGGCCGCAATGCTCGCAAGCATCCCTGCCGACGGCCGCACGCCCGATGTTCCTGCAAGCGTTCCCTTTGTCGATATCGTAAAGGGCAGCTTTTATTACGACGCCGTAGTCTGGGGCTATAACAACGGCATCGTAAACGGCGTTGACTCTACGCATTTTGCACCCGACGCAAGCTGCACCCGCGCACAGGTCGTGACCTTCCTCTGGCGCGCGGCCGGCAGTCCGGAGCCTAAGTCGATGAGCACTCCGTTTACCGACGTAAAGTCCGGCAGCTTCTACGAAAAGGCCGCCGCATGGGCCTATGAAAACGGCATAGTAAAAGGCACAACGGAAACAACGTTCGCGCCGAACGCAACGGTAACGCGCGCTCAGTTTGTCACCTTCCTGTGGCGCTACGAGGGCTGCCCCTCGTCGAGCATCGCAAATCCGTTTTCCGATGTTTCCGAAAGCTCGGTGTATGCTCCGGCAATACTCTGGGCAGCCGAAAACGGCGTCACCGTCGGCACCGGAAACGGCACCTTCGTTCCCAACGGCGCATGCACACGCGCCCACGTCGTGACCTTCCTTTACCGCGACCTGGCAAAGTGAAGAACGATTTAAGCATGAAAAATCCGTCCCCTCGGGGACGGATTTTTTCATATTTCGCTCGATTTGTGGATGCCGGTGACGGAGAACTCGACCCATTCGGCGACGTTTGTTGCGTGGTCGCCGATGCGCTCGAAGTATTTTGCTATCATCAGAAGATCCAGCGCGTACTCCGCGTCGCCGCTGCCGGAGCGGATCATTTCGATAAGCGCGGTTTTCATGCTCAAAAAGCAATCGTCAACCACGTCGTCGTGCTCGATGACGCTTCTTGCAAGGGCAAGGTCGCGCTTATTATACGCCTCGATGCTGTCGGTGACCATGCCGATGGCGGTCTCGGCCATGGGGCGCATGGCGGCGCACTCGCTGCCGGTCTTGCCGCCGAGATGCGGAATTATCTCGGCAATGTCGCCTGCCTGATCGCCGATGCGCTCAAGGTCGGTTATCATTTTAAGTGCGGCCGATATCTGCCGCAGGTCGCGCGCCACGGGCTGCTGCTGGAGCAGAAGCCGCAGGCACAGCGCTTCTATATCGCGCTCGTACCGGTCGATCTCAAGATCAAGCGGCGCGAGCTTTTTTGCAAGCTCCGAGTCGCCCGAGAGCAGCGCTTTTGCAGAGTTGGCTATCGCCTCCTCGCACATTGCGCCCATAAGCGTGAGCTTTTCGCCAAGCTCCCTGAGCTGGGCATCGAATTTGCTTCTCATCAGCCGAACCTCCCTGTTATATAGTCCTCGGTGCGCTTATCCGAAGGCACGGAGAACAGCTTTTCGGTGTTATCGTATTCAATAAGCTCGCCGAGCAGGAAAAACGCGGTGCTGTCGGAGATGCGCAGCGCCTGCTGCATGTTGTGGGTTACGATAACGATGGTGTAGTTTTTCTTAAGCTCCGTTGCAAGCTCCTCGATCTTCGAGGTCGAGATGGGGTCAAGGGCGCTGGTCGGCTCGTCCATGAGCAGCACGTCCGGCTCGACGGCAAGTGCGCGCGCGATGCACAGTCTCTGCTGCTGACCGCCCGACAGGCCGAGGGCGGATTTTTTGAGTCTGTCCTTTACCTCATTCCAGATCGCCGCGCCCTGAAGCGAGCGCTCAACGATCTCGTCAAGCTCGGATTTTTTGCGCACGCCGTGCGTGCGCGGCCCGTAGGCGACGTTGTCGTAAATGCTCATGGGAAAGGGGTTGGGCTTCTGGAACACCATGCCGATGCAGCGCCTGAGCTCGTTTACGTCCGTTCCCGGAGCGTAGATATTCTTATCCTTATACTTTACCTCGCCGGTGATCTTCACGTCCGGCACGAGGTCGTTCATGCGGTCGAGCGTTTTTAAAAACGTCGATTTGCCGCAGCCGGAGGGGCCGATGAGCGCGGTTATGCTCTTTTCGGGTATCTCCATGCTTATGTTTTTAAGCGCCTGGGTCCGGCCGTACCACAGGCACAGATCGTTTACGCTGATTATGCTGCTCATATGCTTCTCCTCTTCTGATAGTATCTGCCGACAAGCGTTGCGACAAGGTTTATGATAACGGTCAGCGCCATGAGTATCGCCGCAATGGCGAAGGCTACGTCGAAATCGCCCTGCTCCTTGGCGTAGACATACAGCGAAACGGTGAGCGTAGCTCCCGCGCCGGACAGGCCGTCAGCGAAAATGTTATAGATATTGTGCGCAAAGCCCGCGGTGAACAGCAGCGCTGCCGATTCGCCCAGAATGCGGCCGACGGCGAGGATGCAGCCGGTAATTATGCCGTCCACGCAGCCGGGGAAAACGACGGTGCGGATAACGCGCCACTTGCCGGCTCCGAGGCCGAACGCGCCCTCGCGCAGGCTCTGCGGAACGGTTTTGAGGCTCTCCTGAGTCGTGCGCATAACGGTCGGCAGGTTCATGATAACAAGCGTCATGGCGCCGGCCTGCAGGGAGGTCTGGAAGCCGAGGAAATTGCAGAAAAACAGCATGCCGACAAGGCCGTAGATGATGCTCGGAATGCCCGAGAGAGTCTCGGCGGCGTATTCGATAGCGCCGACTATGCGGTGGTTGCTCGCGTATTCCGTGAGGTATATCGCAGCGCCCACGCCCAGCGGAAGGACCCACACGAGCGTTCCGAGGACGATATACAGCGTGTTGAGTATATCCGGCAGAATGCCGACGGAGTCCGCGAGGTAGCTCGGCTTTGTCGAGAGAAACTCCCACGATATATTCGGAATGCCCCTAATGAGCACATATGCTGTTAAAAACAGCACCAGTGCCGCCGTCAGAAGGGCGCACAGGCCCGAAAGGCCGCGCATAACGATCCCGTAAGCCCTGCGCTTTGCTTTTACGTTTTTATTATCCATTCGATTTATCCCTCTTCAAAAGGAAGTTGAGCGTTGCGTTTATGAGCATGATAAACAAAAACAACACGAGCGCGATCGAGAAAAGCGCCTGACGCTGAAGGCCCGAGGAATAGCTCATCTCGCTTGCAACGGCCGTTGTGAGAAATCTTACGCTCTGGAAAAGCTCGGGCATGTTCGGCGCGTTGCCGGATACCATCATAACAGCCATCGCTTCGCCGATGGCGCGGCCCACGCCGAGGACGACCGCCGCGGCAATGCCGCTTTTCGCCGCCGGAACGGACACGCGGAAATACGTTTCCGTCGGCGTTGCGCCGAGGGCAAGCGACGCATCCTCGTACTCCTTGGGAACGGCCTCGAGCGAGGTCATGGAGACCTTGATGATCGACGGCAGGATCATGATGGCAAGCACGATCATCGCCGCCAGAAGGCTCGCGCCGTCGGGAACGTTAAACGCCTTGCGTATGCCCGGAACGAGCACCATCATGCCCACAAGGCCGTAAACGACCGAGGGGATACCGGCAAGCAGCGACACTGCCTCGACGACCACCGCGCGCACGCGCTTATCGGCCATTTTCGCAAGATACACCGCCGCCATAAATCCCACCGGCACGCCGAGGACAATGGCTCCGGCGGTGCCGTAGACGCTCGTGAGGATAAACGGCAGGATGCCGTAGCTCGGCTCGGCTGCGGTCGAGGCCCACTTTTTGCCCAGCAGGAAGTCGCCAAGACCGATCTCCTTTATCGCCGGAATGCCCGAAACGATGAGGTAGACCGTTATCAGCAAAACGCTCGCCACCGTCACAAGCCCGAGGACAAGGAATATGCCGTGGACTATATTTTCAAGGAGATTTTTCGTTTTTACTTTCATATGAACAACATCCTACACATACAAAAAATAAGCCGACGTAAACCGAACCGCTGCCGGTTTTCGTCGGCTTAATTAATTACTTCGCTACAGGGACTGCGCCTGCTGCGGAGATGACGTCTGCTGCCGCTGCGCTTGTTGCGTAGTCAAAGAACTTCTGAGCTGCTGCGGAAAGCTCGGCGCCGTCCTTGGTCACCAGGACGAAGGGGCGCTGCACTGCGTAGCTGCCGTCGGAAACGGTCGCCTCGGTGGGAGCGACTCCGCCGACGGAGAGCGCCTTGACGGTGTCCTTAACGGATGCCAGGGAAGCGTAGCCGATCGCGTTGGGGTTGCCTGCAACGGTGGTGATCACGTCGCCGGTGCTGGTCAGCTCCTGACGGTACTTGCATGCGTCCTTGGTGTCGGTGATGCTCTCAAAGCCGTCACGGGTGCCGGAGCCTGCCTCGCGGCCGACGAGAACGATCTCTGCGTCGTCGCCGCCGACGTCCTTCCAGTTGGTGATCTCGCCGGTGTAAATCTTTGCGATCTGCTCGATGCTCAGGTCGGAGACCTTGTTTTCGGGGTTAACTATGATCGCGATGCCGTCGAGTGCGAGGACGGTCTCCTTCAGGCCGGAAGCCTTCTCGTCATCCTTCAGCGCACGGGATGCAAGGCCGATATCGCAGCGGCCTTCGCTGACTGCGGTGATGCCGGAGCCGGAGCCGGTGGGGTTGTAGCCTACGGTGATGCCCTTGTTGTCGGCCTGGAAAGCCTCGCCGAGGGACATGATGACCTTTTCCATCGAGGTCGAGCCGTCGGTGCTGACAGTGCCGGTGACTTCGGCGTTGTCGTTGTTATCGGTTGTGCCGCCGTTGTCGCTCTTTCCGCATGCGGCGAACAGGCTGAGCGCCATGAGCGCTGCGAGAACTAAACTTATAAGCTTTTTCATTCAAAAAGCTCCTTTCTTTTTCGTTTGATTTCTGAGTACACCCTTAGATTATGCCCCTTTTATCAAATCCGAAAGCAGCCTTTTGTAAAAAGAATTTAAAGCCGACGGCTGTGAAGCCATGTACCTCTATTGACAGCTCACTTCATTTTTTGTAAAATTATTCATAGCAATATAAGGAGGTGCTCCCCACATGAAAAGCAGGAAGCTGAGGACTGTTCTCATCGTCATTGCGGCGATGATCTTCGCATACGCCGTGGTTTTGTTCGTTCTGACGCAGGTTCAGACCTCTAAAATGGACGATCCCTTTGCCCGCGCCGAAAAGCAGGTTTTCTCGCTCGATGCGGAGAAGATCACTTATATCGCCGTGCAGAACGGAAACGGCGAGCTTTACGAGTTCACCGGCGGCGAAAAAGCCGCGGCGATCGATAAGCTCAACGCGTTCGAGGCCACGAAGATCCGCGGCATGTGGCACATCGAGACCGGCGGCTGGACTTACCGCCTTATTATCGAGGATGCCGACGGCAATTCCGGCGACTATCGCCTGTTCGATAACAGGCTCATCTGCGGCGACGTCAGCCTGCGCGGCAGCGACGGATACTTTGACGATTTCATTAAACATGTAAGCCTTGATTAACAGCAAAAAACCGCCTGAGATCAGGCGGTTTTTTGCGCGGATTACTTTGTTTTAACGTAGCGGTTCATCGGGTGGACCATATACTCGTTATACGGGAACTTATCGGTGGTGACGTAGCCGGCAGGGGCGTCGATCAGCTGCGGAATGCGGTTTACGAGCGTTGCGCAGGTAAGCTCGACCGTCGCAGGCTTATTAACGATGCAGGTCGTGTCCGGCTCGCCGTAAAGCGTCCACACGTTTTTGTCGAACTCATCGGGATTGAATATCTTGCCGACGCACTCGGTGACGAGGGTGATGCCCTCCTCGGTCTCTGTCGTAACGATGGCGCGCATACCCGTAGCATCGCCGGCCTTGACGACCATTCCGAGCGTTTCGGATTTGAGATCGACAGAGTCAACGCAGGGGATGCACTTCTGCGTCTGTGAGGTGATGTGCAGATCCATCTTGCTGCACAGCCATCCGTTCTGGTTCCACATATACGACGGAACGTATTTGCCGCTTTCGACAAGCTCCTTCATCTCATCGGAGGGAGTTTCGTTGTAGCAGCCGATGGTTTTATTAAACTCCTCGATGCTCAGGCCTGCGCCGTGCCCCTCTGCAAGAGCTATGCCGTAGTCCTCGACATTATACCAGCTGCTGCCCTCGATCTTGGTGATCTTATGCGAGGAGCCGGCGAGGTTTGTTACCATCGTACCCCAGTACAGGTCGCAGTATCCGACGCCGGTGAGGGTACAGCCGCCCTCTTTTGCCAGCTTATCGAGCTTTTCGGTTATTGCAGGAGAGGAATTCCACGGATACAGCGCTTCCTCGCATGTGGTTATGGCGTTAACGCCGTGTTTTGCGCAGATAGTGAAGATATCCTCAAGCTCCGCCACCGTGCTGCGCGTTGCGATTATGCACACATCGGGCTTGAGCTCGCCCATGCGTCTGTCGGTATCGGCAGAGTTTTCGACCGCGACTCCGACATGGGGGAAGCCGTCGCCGATTATTTCGGAGACATCTTTACCGATGTGATTTTTGTTGCGGCAGAACGCGCCGACAAGCTCCCCACCGTGCTCAAGGACGTAACGCATAAGATAACGGCTCATTTTGCCTGCACCGTACTGTACTACTCTGATTTTGCGATCCATTTAATTGCCTCCTTGTTTTAAAACAGAATTGGTTATTAATTTAACAACCTTATGGTCACATTATAAAGTATTGCCTCGGCGCAGTCAAGTTAATTCTTCCCAAAGAGTAAAATCTCTGTGAATAAAATAATTATTTACTGTTGCCAATCGTTAAAAAAGGTGTATAATATACATGTCAGTCGGTATGACATTTAAACTGACGAGAGGTAAGTATGTCCCTGGATGAACTGAAAACGCAGAATATCCGGACCGTTACGGAAAAAGCACTTGTATGCTTTATTAAAAACGGCATCACAAATACAAAGGTCTCGGAGATCGCAAAGACCGCAGGACTTACCGAGCGCTCCGTTTACCGCTATTTTCCGACAAAAAGCGACATTGTTATTTCCGCTGCCTTCTGCTACTGGGAGCGCGCCAAGGAATACATAGCTTGGGAGCTTGACACGCACGACTATGAGCATTTAAGCGGCATCGAGCAGATATCCATAATACTTAAAAGCTACGCCAATATACTCTTCATCGACCCGGAGGGCATCCGTTTTTCGCTCGACGCCGAGGTCGCGCTCTTTAACGCCGGAAAAAACGACAGGGTCATAAACCGCCCTCCCGATAAATTCGAGGAGTACACCGGCCCGCTCTCGCAGGCGATCGTGCGCGGACTTTCCGACGGTACGGTAAATCCCGAAGCGAACATAAAGCAGCTTTATTACAACGCATATGACTCCATTCTCGGGCTTATGCAGCGCCTCACGGTAGGCGTGCCGAGCGTGAGCGAGCTTGATGCGCGCGAAAGGCTGTACGCGATGTGCGAAATGTTCACACGGGCATTCGCCGCAAAAAATGTCGAAATATAGCATAATTGCAGACCTGTCGGTGCGGTGCACCGACCATTAAATAAAAAAACATAAAAACGGAAGGGGAAAAACATGAATTCCAAGTACAACGCTCTATTTACACCCTGGAAGATCGGCAATGTCGAGATACCGAACAGAATAGTTCAGTGCTCTATGGGCGGAACGTCCCTGTTCGGCTGGATGGAGCCGAGCCACCTCGATAAGGAAGCGGCATACTTCCTGCTCAACCGCGCGCAGGACGGCGTCGGCCTTATCCTGCCCGGCATGCAGTGCATCAAGGATCCCATCGGCGGCCGCTGGCTGTATCAGAACAACAAGATGTTCAAAGACCTTAAGGAGTACATGGTCGAGTTCCACAAGACCGGCTCCAAGCTCTTTATCCAGCTGGCAGCAGGCATGGGCCGCTCGATGGCTATAACAAAGCCCATGGTAGCTCTGCTCAAGCACCCCATTCTCGGCAAGCTCGCAAGCCCGGTAGCCGACCTTGACTACATAACCGCTTCCGCTTCCGCAACGCCGAACCGCTGGTATGACGAGATCAAGTCCCGCCCCATGACCATCAAGGAGATCCACGATCAGGTCGAGGCATTTGCAAAGACCTCGAAGAAGCTCATGGACGCAGGCGTTGACGGCGTTGAGATCCACGCCGTTCACGAGGGCTATCTGCTCGACCAGTTCACCATTTCAAACATGAACTACCGCACCGACGAGTACGGCGGCAGCTTTGAGAATCGCTTCCGCTTCCCGGTCGAGATCGTTCAGGCGATAAAGGCCGCCTGCGGCGATGATTTCCCCGTTTCCCTGCGCTACTCCGTTGTTTCCAAGACCAAGGACTGGGGCAAGGGCGCCATGCCTTACGAGAAGGACTTCAAGGAGTTCGGACGCGACATGGAAGAGTCCGAAAAGGCCATAAAATATCTTGCCGACGCAGGCTATGACATGTTCAACTGCGACAACGGCACCTACGACGCATGGTACTGGGCACATCCGCCTCAGTATATGCCCGACAACTGCAACCTTGAGTATGTTGAGCATATAAAGAAATTCACCGACAAGCCCGTCGTGTGCGCAGGCCGCATGGATCCCGTGAAGGCCGCCGAGGAGATCGAGGCCGGAAAGCTCGACGCTGTCGCGATCGCGCGCCAGAACCTTGTTGACCACGACTGGATCCACAAGATCAAGGAAGGCCATGAGGACGAGATAAAGCCCTGCATCCGCTGTCACAACGGCTGCTTCAACATGGCCAAATTCGCAGGCACCCCGAACGTTCAGCACTTCAACGACTCGATGCATCTTGCACGCTGCGCGCTGAACCCGACCACGATGCAGCACACGCGCTACAAGATCGTGCCCACCAAGAACCCCAAGAAGGTCGCAATAATCGGCGGCGGCATCGGCGGCATGGAGTGCGCCCTCGTGCTCAAGCAGCGCGGCCACATCCCCACCATCTTTGAAAAGACCGACGAGCTCGGCGGCCTGTTCCTCACGGCATCGGCAATGACCTTCAAGGAAAACGACAAGGAGCTTATCCGCTGGTATAAAAACGAGATCGAAAAGCAGGGCATCGACGTGCGCTTCAACACCGAAATCAACGACCTCGGCGTGCTGCGCGGCTATGACGATATCATCGTTGCAAGCGGCTCGGTCCCGCGCATGATGCCCAGCATCAAGGGCTTTGACAAGGCGCTCACCTTCACCCAGGTGCTCAAGGACAAGGTCGATGTCGGCGATAAGGTCCTGTTCATCGGCGGCGGCCAGTCCTCCTGCGAGGCGGCTTACGATATGCTGCTCAACTTCGGCAAGCACCCGATAATCGTCGAATACGCCGGCGACCTCGTTGCCGCTCAGGCGACCTGCCTTGCAAACACCTCGTTCCTGCGCGACGCTATGGAATACCACAAGGTTCCCGTTTACCTGCACTCGACCGTTACCGAGATAACGGACAAGGGCTGCACCGTTAAAAATGTCGAGACCGGCGAGACGACCTTCGTCGAGTGCGACAGCGTTGTAAACGGCATCGGCTTTGTTCCCACTCCCGTCGGCGGCAAGGGCAACAAGAAGGCCTACCGCGTCGGCGACTGCGTTGCCATCGGCAACCTGCGCACGGTCATCTGGCGCGCATGGGACGTCTGCATGAAGATATAGTTCCAAAGCGGCAAAAAACAAGCTGCGCCGGGTCTCCGGCGCAGCGATCAATTACGCAAACAAGCAATATTTCTTCGTT
>OLRQ01001882.1_pt1 | contig 14535 bp, 8 predicted proteins | sample 1671971 | NCBI WGS metagenome assembly OLRQ01 (sample SAMEA3136631, study PRJEB25190) | human gut metagenome | biome: human gut; feature: human-associated habitat; material: faeces | place: Austria | collected 2013 | reverse complement strand
ACAACGTGATCGAGCGGCTGAACCGTGAGATCCGCCGCAGAACCCGCGTGGTGGGAACGTTCCCTGACAGCAACTCCGCCCTGATGCTGGTCTGCGCCCGGCTCCGCCACGTGGCGGGCACCCAGTGGGGCTGCAAGAAATACATGAACATGAAGCACCTGGAGGCGGCCATGGACGACGCCTCTATTGCCGGCTGACTTCACTCAGCCGGAGCCTGCAAACAATTTTGCGCATAAATCTTGACAGTACCGGCGAATTGCCGGAAGCCCTGTGCTTAAACGTTCCATTACAAACGAAATACTCGCAGTAGCTGGATACTTTAGCATCCTGGGCTGCTACGAGTCCTTGCACTTATACGGTTGAACCGCCGTGTACCGGTCGGTACGCACGGTGGTGTGAGAGGTCGGCTCCCTATTTATGGGAGCCTCCTACTCGATGAGTATGATGATTTGGAATTGGACGGACCTGTAGAGAAAAAGCGGGAGAAAGATTATACTATCCACATCAGAAAAAAAGAAAGGATGATCAAAATGAAGATCATGAAGAACATCACCGTTGTGCTCCTGGGAGTGCTGCTCCTCACCATGCTGTCTGGGTGTGGTGGTAGTGAGACAGAGCCAATCAATAATGTAGCCTTTGTGCTTGGCATCGCTGATGATGAGACGAAGGTCAACGATGGCATCAGTGAACTGGAGGCGCTTCCCACTCTGGCTGGTAGTACGTACGCATTCATCTCTGCAGAGGGTCAGCCTACTACGATTGGTCAGCCTGGAGAGATCCCCGACTTTTCTCAGAAAGGCTATACGAAGGACATGATGAACCGGGTGTACGCAGGCATTAAAGCAGACCTAACGGAGCGGTTAGAGACCTATCAACCGTCTACTGCAGAGATTGACATGGCAGCTGCCACAGAGTTGGCAGTGCGCAACCTCAATGCCCATGCTATCGAAGGTCGTCGTAATGTGTTAGTTTACTATTGCAGTGGAAGAAGCACGACTGGTCTGATCAACATGACAGAGACGGGACTGGATGACTTGGACATCGAGGCGTCTGTGGCGGCCATTGCTAAGCAGATGGACGCCGACATGTCTAAGATCGACGAAGTTATTTGGTATTGCCTTGGGGACTACTGTGGGCCGAAGCAAGGCTCTCTCAGCGCAGAAGAAAAGGTTACGATGAAGACCTTCTACGAAGAGCTTTTCCATGCGCTGGGGGCTTCGACAGTTACATTCCGGGATGACTTGCCTAGTACAGAGGCATACAGCTTCTCTGACACACCGGTATCTGCCATTCCAGTCAAGGACACGGTGTCGGGCTTGAGTGCAGAGCCCATTGTGTTGTCGGAGAGTAAGCTTGAGTTTCTGGCAGATAGCGCCGAGTTTAAAGACACCGATGCCGCTGAAGCGGCTCTTCAGCCTGTTGCTGACATGCTTCTGAAGGAACATGACCTGCGTGTTCTGTTATACAGTACCTGCGCTGGGGATATAGACTACCCTGAGCTGTCCAGTAAGCGCTCCGAGACAGTCAAGAACTGCTTAATAGCAAAAGGTGTAGAGGGGAGGAGAATCGTTGTCGTGAATGTCAAAATCGCGAATGATCCCTACTACAAACTGGGGCTAGGGACAGGCCCTGAAGCAAGTGTGAATCGGAAGACTGTGATTGCCGATGTATCCAGCGAGTTTGGACGACAGCTGCTTCTTGCACAGCAGTGATTTGCTTCATCGAAAGGGTGGCCTATAGCCACCCTTTCGGTTTTCCGCTCCTAAAAATTGAAATTGGCTTACCATTTTGACAGGACGCTCTCTATACCGCATACTGGCATCATCAGAAAAAAGGAGGACGACACGATGCAGATTTTGATGGAAGAGCGGGAGACGGTGCTGAGAACGATGGAGAGCAGTTTCTATCGGCAGGCAGACAAAGAAGAGGACAAGGAGGCGGAGGAGTACCGCGAGAGCTATGAGCTGTTCTGTTCGGAGACGTGTGGGCACTATCACTCGATCCGCTGTACACAGGACGAGATTCAGCCGCTCCTCATCCCCTATCTCAAGGCTTATGCCCAGGGCAAAGATTTGGCGCTTGCGTTGCTGATCGGTTCTGAGATTGAACTTACTGCTGCGGAACGCCTGAGTAAGGCTGCTCATACCTGTAGCTGTGTCACCCCTATGATTATGCAGACGAGTACGGCATATCGAGACGCTAACAAGCAGATCATCATCTATCTGGCCAAGGTGGACTCCGCCAAAAATAACAGCTATAGCTGGGATACTGTGCTGGATATCATTACAGCCCAGATGCGTGTGAACCGCTGTTAAGCAGAGGCACCGAGAAGGGAAGACTTTCTCGGTGCCGTTGTGTTTGCTCAGTCTATAATAGCCCCATAGCGCCGGAGCAATTCTCTGTGTTCTTCGTCAAGGGAAGAGTCAAGATGGATGTGTCGGAAGTCTACGCCTTGAAGTATGAGACCAGGAACATTGGGGAAAGTGCTAATCCATCTGCCTGAAGGTATATCCAATAATTTAAATAACCTATTACACAATAACACCCCAATTTGAGAACTGTTAGCAGTGCGACAGACGTAGCTAATTTCAAAGCCGGTAATTATAGTTCGTTCAAGCTTTTTAGTGTGTATATTCCAAAATTCAATGCAGCCGTTTTTATAACTAGCTATAATATACACACCATCTAGGGCAAAGTCTATAGAAGTCACTGTACTTTTTTGCATTGAATCTTTTTTAGAATTTTTCAATAGTGTGATTTTTCGTGTTTTTATATTTAGAATATTAACAGATTCTTCTTTATCGTTGGTCAAAATTAATGCAATATTTTCGCCATCTGGACTAAACTTGGCAGGTGTAATGCAGTGATAATCAGGAGGAAAGTCCAGTCGGGTTGAACCCATGTCAATAGTATGTATTTCTATAAAATTATAGTATTGATATAGTTTTTTATACACACATTCTTCATTATAAAAATAAGAAATATAGTATATTTCGTCTACTAGAGTTTCTAGGGAATCTCCAGTTTGGGCATCTACTATAGCGATATCACTATCACATTTTACAGCTGTTATGATGTGATCACCATTTGGGCTACAGGTTATAAATCGCTCGTAAGTACCATTCAGAGAATATTTATAAAGTCCTGTTTCCGCATCCCATAGTTTGATTGAGTTATCTTCCGAAAGTGTTATAATGGTTATTCCATCAGGAGTGTAGTGTGCAGACAGTATAGGATTTTTTTGACTCACTAAAATTTGTGTACAAATTCCAGTGGAAAGATTCCACTTCTGTACAGTTCCATCGACGGAGCCTATAATAGCATGACATCCATCTGGAGAAAAATCAACAGAGGGTTCGGTCTGCATATACCCCTTAAGTGTTTGAAGACATGTGCCAGTTTTTGCATGCCAGATTTTTAAGGTTCCATCTTCAGAACCTGTTACAATATGATTACCGTCTTTGATATATTTAACAGACCATATTTCCCTATTATGGCCTACTAATGTTTGGATACATAGACCAGTCTTTAAATCCCACACCTTAGCAGTTCTATCCAACGAACCGGTTACAACATATTGATTATCAGGTGAAAAACTAATAGATGATATATCTTGTTTATGACATGATAATATTTGCAAAAATTTATTATTTAAGATATCATAAATACAGGCAGATCGACTATCCGATAAAATAGAACTCATAGAAACAGGAGCTCCATCAATTAGAGCGTGATATAGATCAACATCATCGTAGTAATGCGGAAGATGATTGTGATATAAAACAGCATATTGGCAATTAGAGCTAAACGAAAATACAACATCAGTAGCGTTATTTAATAGAAGTTCGATTAAGTCTAAGCTTTTGATACATTCATTAAGTAGTAAATCCCAGATTTTAATTGCTCCACCGCATAAGCCTAGTATAGCATAACGACTATCTGAACTGAAACTAACAGATGATACTGCATCTGATACAGATACCATAGAGTGATTTTTTTTAGCAATTTGCAAGGTTTGTAGGCATTTCCCAGTATTGGCCTTCCAGATTTTGGCTGTGCCATCATAGGAGCCGCTCAGAATATACTGACCGTTTGGACTGTATGTAACTGAACTCACCTGTAGTTTATGCCCTTGGAATCCACAGAGGGTTTTTATACAAATTCCACTTTGAGTATCAAAGACATTAATTGTTTTATCCAAGGATCCTACTACGATGTATCTGCTATTTGGATCATAGCTGATGGCTGTTATAGGCCATCCTATATTTAATGTTTTCATACAAGTTCCTGTGGTAATCTCCCAGATTTTTACGCTACAATCTTCAGATCCAGTTGCAAGATAGTGTCCATCTGGACTATATGAAATAGCAGTTATACAACCGGTGTGCCCCATGTGAAAAAATGTAGGAATATTTACTTTAGCATCTGTTATGTCTACGGATACTCCAACATGTCCAAGATATGAGCCGTTTAAGGAACAATTTCTTAAATCTAAATTAGAAAAAATTGCACCAGAAAGATCCATTCTGACTTCTTTTAGTATAGACACCAAAGAGAAAACACCATAGTTGTTTTTTGTATCAAAATGTCCGCAATACAGGAATAAAGCCCGTTGCAGTAAAGTGCGGTCACAAGCTTCTTTTGGCACCATCTCTGTCCAAGTGCCGTTGATACACTGGGGAGCGTTGTGATGTTCTCCCAGCATTTCACCGATGAAACGCCGTATGTTCAAATGGATTGGCTCGGGTTTCAGATCATCCAGGCATGTAAGGGCTTGATCACTGCCTTTTTCCTGAAGATAAACAGCCAAGCGGAGATGCACAACGTGACGGGCTGCGGCAAAGTAGTCCCGGATATGATGGTGTATGAAGCCATAAGTCCCATTACGCTCTTGTAAAATCCCAAGAGAACGAGTGGCAATGTCAATAAGAGATTCTGTGACCTCAAGCGTATCATCACCTAAGGCTAGAAGCTTCTTTGCGGTTGCAGCGGTATGTTCTTTGGCACTGCTGGTGCGATACTTGGTAAACAGACCTTTGCCATATTTTCCACAGATGGCTGTATCGGACTTATCTGTAAGGATTGGAGCGATGATTTCTTCTATGGTTTCAGTGTCTAAGTAGAATGTGTCGTTGCGCTCCATTGCCCAAGCAATCTCGGGCAGTAGAAAGTCTAACAGGAAGCTCTGCATTTGGGCAGTAATACGGACGCTGGATTGCTTTGGAGATGCTGTTGCAACATCCTGCTCCACTTGCTTTGCACGTGTTTGGATAGTGTAGTCTTCCAGGTTTTGTTCTCGTTCGTGAAAGAAGATGCGCAAAATTTCTCCCTGGGAGCTGACATCTTTTGTCTGCCCTAGACCAGCGTACATCATTAGGAATAGAGGGATTCGAAGTGTTTCCAACAAAGGTTCGTTTTGGAAGATGGCATCTATCTCTTCCTCATGCTTAGACTTTTGCAGGTAGTCGCGGAGGGCCTCGTTTTGAATCCCGGTCAGATAGAGACGAGAGATGTTTTCGTGAAAGACAGCCTCTTCATCCGTCCGGCTAGTGAGGATGACGCGTACATTTGGACAATCCATAAGCCATTGAATTTCCCGAATGATACGGGAGATAACAGGAAGCTCATTGACTTCTGTGTGGGAGACTTCGTTTAAACCATCCAGAAGTAGCAGATATTCCGGGCTTTGGCCGTCTTGTTTTGCCAGGAAGAGCTCTTCCACCGGTTTGACAGCGACACTTGGTTCTACGTCAAAGACTTCCTCTACTTCTCTGACAGCACTGTGAGAAACCTGTTTGACATATAAATCTTCACGGATTTGTTGATAGACTGAGCGGCGGATGTATGTAGAGGTGATCCCATCATACAAGCGGCCTTCTGTGTCCGGGGCACGGGAAAGTTCGATGAAGATGGGGATCTGGGTGGTTTTAGTGTATTGCTTTTCGTGATAGGCAGCTTCCATGATGTGCATGAGCGCAGTGGTCTTTCCGATCCCGCCTTGGCCGATCAAGTAGAGATGACCGGAGGTTTCTCGAAGGGCATCCAGCAAGGGAATTTCCTGCTTCTGCATATCATTGGCTTCCTTGGAGACATGAATGGGAAAAGTAGTTTGATCCTGGCAGTCCTCTTTATGGTGCTTTGCCTGTGGCATGATGCTTTCGTTGACGTGGAGAGAGGCAAAACGATGCCCGGGTTGTTTGCTCTCCTCCAGCCAACGATGCGCTGCGTACCAGATGTTCCGACGATTTACATGGCACACAGCTTTCAAAATCCTTTGTAATTCTGATGGCTGAAGTGACCAAGAAATCTGGATTCGATTTGGTCGGTCCCAATTTTTTAGGCTTTCGGGCAAACAACTTTTTGCCGGGAGTTTTGTATCTGGAAGCTTGAGGATATTCAACGAGCGATTTTGCCTGTCTTGATCATACTGCTCAAAGGCCAACTCGATTTCTTTTTTGACCCAGTCTGGCGCCTGTTTTTCATCTCGGAAGGGAAAGACCTCTGGCGTTGCGACTAGTATATAGTTGGGAGCCTGCTTTAGGGCTGTAGAGATTTGAGTATCGAAGTAATGGCCATCGACCATCTCACTTTGATCAAAGAATACGCGCAGACCAGCACGTTGCAACTTTTGATACAGGTCTTTTGCCAGATCAGAGCCATCGCTACGGCGGTAGGATAGGAAAACGTCATAAACTGCCATGGGACTCACCCCTTTCTATTATCTGCTGGGTTGTCGAGTATACTTAGTTTTTCTTTGTTAGATCGTAGCCCAACTTTTGGATTACTTTTAGGGTTTCCAAACTGGTACGACGGTCGTACTCCTTTTCACTCTCTGACAGTTGCTCATAGGGGATGAGAGTAGGATTGGTTTTTGCGATATCATCTCGCGGCCCTAAAGTCCAGCCCTCTGCCAAGCGTCCCTGCACATAGACGTCGTGCGTGTTTTTGGCCAATCGTTCTGCCAGAGCTAAAATCTCTGGCTCAAGAATGACATCTGAGGTGTCGATGGGATGAGGAATATATGAAGACTCTGATCTCATGCTCATTTTAACAGCTCCTCTACGATATTGATGATTTGCAGGTCAAACGCTTTATAGTCTTTTTGAGCTGTAAACTCAACAGCAGCTCGTGTGGTTTGCCAGATGCCTTCCAGCGGCAAATCGCAGGGGATATTCTGTTTGTGAAAAGCTTCTTTGTAATAAGAAAAGTCCAGATCGGCTATGCTACCGGAAAAGAGTGCGGTAAGAGCGTCTTCAAGTTGATTGCATAACTGTTGTACAGGAGCGTCATCAGACAAAGTGCGGATGACATTCAGATAGGCTCTGGCAGAGGGTTCCTGCTGTTTTTTAATTTTAGAAGCTAGGCGGTGAAGCTGTAAACTGAGCTGATCCAAAGCGTCCAAGTCACGGTTGTCTTGTGCTGGATCAAAGAGACCGTGTGTGAGTGGCATTGAAGAGGGAACGAGACAGGGATGGATTTTCCGTTCTTCGCTGTGGAATTTTTTGCTGCCGCCAAGGAAAGCATACGATTGAATTTCTTCTTCCGAAATAGGGGCCCTGTAGCCGTTGACCAGCATATAGCAATTCCACCTGCGGTGCTCTAAGATCAAAAGTGCTGTGCGAGCAGATTCGGAAGCCAGAGCGTTTGTCCATTCTTCTGGAGTGGTGGATTCTGGCAACCCGAGAGAGGCTAGTTTAGCCGAAACGTGTAACGCTGCAGCGGCGCTACTATCCTGGTTATAGGAACTTCCGCTGCAGAAGACGGCCATTTCTTTGGCACGGGCATCTCCTTCCGGTTTACCGCAGTATGACCAGTGAACGGTGAATGCGCCATTTTCTAAGCGCAGGTCACTGATTGGGTTGCTGCCAGCAAAACAGGGGCGGATGATTGAGTCGTTTCGCACAGTTTCCAAACGGAGGAGGGAGTCTTGCTCCACTGAATCGCAAAGATACTGGATTACAGCAGGTTCTTTCCCAATGCTACGATAAGCAGAAAGAAGGAGAGTTGCAGCGTCTTTGCTTTCCTGAGAGGAGCCGAGAGAAATAATAATATAACGGTCATCGGGATAACTTTTGGCAACTTCTTCAGCGGAGTATGGCTGGCTGTAAAAGTGGAATCGTCCGTAAAGTTCCGCAGGGGTATCCGAGCATAGATCGGTGAAGCGGAGCAGGTCAGGACAAGTGCGCAGTAACGTATCCCGATAGGTATCAGCATCCTTTCCAATGACAGTGATTTCCAATGTTTTGCCGAGGACCTGCTGAGAGTGAAAGGCAGTGCGCAGAATTTTGTCCATAGAAGGACTGATACCCCAAAAGAGTAGCTTAATATAATCACTGTCCTGATAGTACTTATGAGGAGGATACTCGTACAGCATAGAAAGCGCAGCCTTTGTCTCCGGCTCCAGTTGGCCTAAGAGTCCCTTGTGGTGCTGTAGTTCGAGCTGTAAGGATTTGAATGCCTCATACAGGCTATCCGCAGAGAGGAAGCGACGGTCTGGCCAAGGACTTAAGCCTTTGGTGAAGAAGGCGATCAACTGAGAAGAAAGAGAACCATAAACTGCTTCTGGGAAAAACCGTTGCAGTGATAGGTCCCAATCTTCAGAGCTATAAGCCTGATCCGGATAATATCCAGTAGCCGACCAGAATAGAATTGCACAGAGACTATAGGTGTCGGTTGCAGGAGATACATCAAAGCCACAATCTGGATCCCCATACTCGGCTAAAGGAAATAGCTCGGGGGCAGACCAATGCTGGTTGATCGTATATTGATGCGTTTGTTTGGAAGCGTCATCTCGGATATCCATAGCGCTACCGAAATCCAAAAGAAATGGCTGGATCGACCTGCCGCTGTTGGAAGGAGCCAGGAAGATGTTGCTGGGGCTAATATCCAGATGCAGAATGCCATTGGTATGCAGGACGTGCATCTTGGCAGCCAGATCAGTCAGGATTGACAGGATCAAGTTCAAGTAGCCGTTTCGCTGGATCTTCCGTGCTTTAGCGGAGTTCCAACCAGATTTGATCAGCGCTGACAGTGATTGCCCCTGATAAGTGCTGTATAGAACGTAGTGGTTGCCGTGCTCATCGGTAAAGGGACCATCTGCCAAAAGATGATCTGTTGATTGATAATAGGCACTGGAGCCTGGGAGGAAGATCTGCCCTGCTTTGCGAGCGAGCGTGACTTCCTGAGATAAAGAATGCACCAATTCCTCCCACTGTGCCTCATTTTCTTCTGGAGAGGACGTAAAATGGTTTTGGCAAACGATATGGCCATTCATACGCCGTGGATATCCTCCACTCATCTGTAGAGGAAAGAGTTCCTTTAGTACAAGTATAGGCCCAGAAGAATCTCTTCCATCGGTACGCTGTACGAGATATGTCAGACTGAAGCCACCTGCTTCAGAAAGAAGTTCAACGATTCGATAGGAACCGGAATCGGGGAGATATATCACTTTACCGTTGGGCAGAGGCTCTCGTTTTAAGTTTCTCATACCAGAAAGTTTCATGTGTTTTTCACCTCGGCTACAGAGTACCAGGAATCCAAAAAAGAAACAACGAGGATACCCAATTTTGAATCATGGGCATTTCTTTGGAGGAAAAAGTGAGATGGTCTCCAGGTGTTTTAAGATGTTCACGGATTGTTTCACACCAGACACTTTCTGCGTTTCTGTTTTTTCTTGGTACACTTTGACCTGAGAGTTTTCCGGAGAGAAATGCAACGTCAAGCTCGGCTCAGCGGGAGATAATTTGACTTGGTGAGAGAACTGCCAAGATTGGCCATTCAGGGTACAGGAAAATTTGACGGTATACTCCCCATAGTGAAGGTTATAAAACTTATTCACCCAAGATTTACTGGTAGGCTTTTTCAGTTCACGGGGATCATATTTGTTTTGACTTTCGATCGAAAGAATGGCGCTTTCTAGAGAAGATTTACAAGGGAGTAGCTGAATTTCCAAATAGGAGAACATCGTTTGAACAGCAACTTGGCAGTCCAGCAACTTAGTGTGGATGGGAAAGCCATTAAACAGTGCTTCTGTAGCAGAGAATATCTTGCCAACAACAGAGAGAAGATTCTCTTTAGAGAGTATCAAAGTTCTAACTCCCCCCTTTTTATCAGGGGCGCCAGTATACCCGCCTGAATTGTGAACATTTATGAATGAAATATGAGATTGAAAGTCTTCAAAGGACGCTTTGATGGCCTTTGTACTATTTTCCGATTTAAATTGCTTGAAGGATGCTATAAAACGAAGGAACGGATACAAGCGAAGCATAGCGTCCTCTTTAGGTAAGGAGATTAGTCCTTGAATCCAACAATCAAACACGGATTCATATTTGCTGAGATTTTGTTTGAGAGAAAACGTTCGGAAACCTATACGTTTTAGAAAGCTATTTAAAACTTCAATAGATGGGGTCTTTTTATCAACGGAGAGACTTTCCGTTATTTTTAAGAGGATCATAAGTTCTCGACAAGGAATAAAGTATAGAATACCTTTGTTGTATGTCGTAAACTGCCTGACAGCACGACCTAATAGTTGGCAGGAGGTTAGGAAGGATGGACTAGAGTTAGCATATTGAATATGAAGCAAAGCGTCAAATACGTTAACAACTTCATAAAGAACACTGCCTGGAAGTTTATACTCACCCTGCAACGATTTGCAGTCAAACGCAAACTGATACAGGGGAAGAAGCTTGCCAACCATGGTTAGTTGGTCGTCCTTACCATTTGGCAGGTACTCCAGCATTTCCAGTATGACATGGTCAAACGGAAATGCCACATTCAGCTGTGGATAGCTACATTCCCAGAGCGTATGATTCAAGATCTTGGGGGAGGCAAGAAATTGGTCCTGCCTTTTCATAGAGTGAATAAGTAGCTGATGGTACAACTTCATCAAAATCATGGTCTCGCGAGAGGGATATTTTATATGACTGCTTCCACTGTAGAGCTGGCGGTGCTGTTCTAGGAAGGAGCTTTGTGTGTCGCTGAGACAAGAACTAAAGAAGTTATATAAAGAGGGAATATGGATGTCATTTCTTATTTTGATATATTGTTCTAATATACCATTTTTGTGATGCCTAAAGTAAGGACCAACTTCATCTACAAACGCTAAAAAGTCAGTTTTGTTTAGTCGGCTACCAGGTGCTAAATGGTTATCTCTTGCGTCCAGAAAAAGTACAGTTTCAAGACGCGAGCGAGAAGTTGCATTCTGCTCATATATGCTATGGGGAACTACCGTGGAGTTACTTGCCACAGTTAGGGCTTCATCATACAGGGCATATAACTGATACAAGGTCCCTTTGGTTTCTAAGATATACCAGATACAGTTTTCAAAGAGGGAAGCAACGTACAGCCCCTGGCACCCAATGTCTTCTAGAATTTTCTCTGTTTGGTTGGCACCGAGTTGCAGGACGATACACATTTGCAAAAGTTTTTCCCTACTTTTGTTGGGCGTTAGGGTCGTTGTGGTATAGAGGGAGAAGAAAGATTCATAGCGGTCGAGAGGGGTGATGGTGGCGTTTCCACGCTTCCGGGGTTGAAAGCAGCTTGGCGGATTCTCAGGGAGCGTATTCTGGAAAAGCGTTTGATAGATTTTCAGGAGAGTTTTTTGATTCTTTGGATCGACAGAGCGTCTGAGGGTGGGATCAATAGCGTCTAAAAGTAGCTTGTCGGTATCCTGTGCTTTAAAAAAGGAAAAGTTGATGGCGTTCTGGATGCGATCGCTGTAGTTTAGAGACATAGTGATGACCTCCCTATACGTATTATGTTAGCGTTTCTTCCTGCGACACAGTAGTTCCAGTGGCCCGGCGATTTCTTGAGCTAGGCAACATTCTTCTTCCAGAAAATCTGGGCTCATTAAGTACTCAACGGGATAAGTGCGCAGGCTACTTGTTTGAAAATCGGACTTGAAATGAAGTTTATTCCGGTTGAAGTAGTTGTCATCATTAATTGTAAGCAGGAACACTAGATCGGATTTCAATGTGGTTAACGGTGAAGAAGCCCCTAGGAATTCCAATGTAGCACGTCCGTCCACTAGCATATCGTATAGCTCGTCTGCATGGGGATCCATTGCAGTTTTATTGTACATTGCAGTATGTTCGGGTTTATCGAAGGTAGAATCACCAAATTTATTACCTGTACCTTCTGGGGCATCGTTGAACAATTCACGGACATAATGATGTAGGATGGCTTGGAAAAAGTTGAAGTGTTGTTTTTGTACGTTTCTATCTTTACCAGCAGCCTCAGGTTCATCAAAGATGATAAAATTTCCACACGGGGCAAACTGATAGAAGCCAGGCTGTTCCCAAGCGTTTTCCGAGCGGCGTAGCATCGTGGTCCAATAGTAATCTTTTCCGGCATAGTTCTTGAAGTCAGGATTAATCCTGTGGGCGTTTTTGGGATCAACAGGGAAGAGAACCAGAAGTTGTAGCCCAATACCAGAATACCTGCCTTGGCCTTTGAGGAGTGGAGCTAGCTGATTGCCAGTCTTAGTCTTCTGGTGAATAGCGAAGCGAATCGGACAAGCTTCAAGTGTTGCCTGTGGGGTGGTTTGTCGAACCGTTTTCATTTCTTCGTAGAGAATTTCGAGTTCACTGCGAAGTGCGGTTGTCGAGATCATGTTTCTGCTGGAAAGAGCAACATAGGCATTTAAACCCGTTATTTTCCCAGATTCATTTAGCTGGATCTCATCGTTCATATAATGATAAAATTGATAGGGTAGGATGAAACCACTTCTGCGCTGATTGTAAAGCGTCTTTAATGTATCCATTTCTGCACCACTGACTGGAGCAGAGGGCGAAGAAAGTAACGAGCAGCACCGCTCAAAATCAAAACGCATCGATTTTATATCAAATTTGCGCACAGAAGGGTCAGCTTCCAAAACAATGTTGGGAAACTCTTGGTTGAGATATTTGACAAATGAAGTTCCTTTATAAATAGGCTTTAATAAATCAACAGTAAAGTCGATATATTCTTTTTGACGAAGAAGATATGCTTTGCTGACCTCGTCAGAGGAAAGGCCAAAATCAGTTTGGAGACCATTTACAGTTACAGTTCCGTTTCTACGAGGTGAGATAGGAAGAGATAAGATATTGCCAAGTCGTTCTAATAAATTAATTTCAATTGCCTCGATCGAAGTGAAAGTTTCTGGATAGGTATTATTTTTTGTCAGCTCTATCAGTTCGGAGTGTTCCTCTTTTTGGTTTATCAGCGTAGAGGAGATGTACGGATAAATATGAGGAGTTCCAGTATTTAGAAAACTTTTCCGAGCGACGTCAAACTCGTGGAATGTATGTTCTCCTATCCTGTTTTTGAAAATAACAATGAACACATCAGCATGACAAATTTCGTTGTCGATTGCAGCTTGATTTCGGTTGGGCCATGGTTTTGACATATATTCGCAGCGGATCAGTTCCAGTTTGACCCCAAAGGTGTTGAAAATAGGATCCCAGACTTGGGTGATTTTATTCTGCAATCTATCCCTTTCAGACGCCGTGTCCGTAATAGAGGAAGCTAGAAATATTTTGATGATCTTCTTTTTTTCTACAGTCATAATAATATCCCTTTAGCTAGTATAGCGTTCAGTATCTTAATAATTAAATTATATACTATTTGTGAAGCGGATGCAACTTTTTTATATATAAAAAACCATCTCTCCGACATAAAGAGGTAGCTTCTTCTTCTGCACGGCAGAGCAAATGGCGCAAAAGAGGGCTAAGCCAATGTGGTTCTTGCCGTCATCAGGGATCGGCTGAGAGAAGTTTATAACTATGTCTTTCTTGGAAAAAGACGTGTTCAACATGTGCTTAACACATAACCAGGCGATGCGGGCTTGATCTCGCTGTTGAGCAGAAGCGGGGCCTGTAATTTGGAGCTTTCCACTGCCAGGTAGAGCTGCAGCTTCCAGAACAAAGAGAGAGGCGCGTCCGTTCTGGAGAAAAATGCCCTGTGCAAGTCCGGCAGAATGATTGTAGATGCGCTTGACTGCCGTACCAGCTCCAAAAAGCTGATAGAGCTACTGTTCAAAGATGACAGCTTTCTCGTCTCGGGTGTAAGCGGGGCCTTTGATCTCAATAAACTGATCGCGCAAGGGCGCAGAGATTAGATCGGGATCATTGCAGGTGGCAATACAGAAGATCTGATCCGTGGGGATAGCTATGTCCCAGTAATTATCCACAAAACCACAGCCATCCATTAAGGTCAAAAGCGCACTGTCAGGGCTCGAATGGACAGGACTACCACTGTGCAGCTTGTCCAATTCTTGCATCAAGAAAAGAACACGACAATCGTTGGAGGAGATCAAGGTATTCAGAATAGCACCCTGACGGCCATTTTCATAGATGATAGAGGAACCAGCTAGAGCTTCGATGTCGTTTGTGGTAGACATATCCAAGCGATGTATAGGGAAGATGATGGAAAATCTCCAAAAGAAAGGGTTGTTTCACAAAGAGGCAACCCCAAGAAAATACGAAGGGGCTGTTCTCATACAATTTGATATGCTCCCCATAGAGTAGACGCTCGAAATAACAAAAATTCGAGACTACA
>OLRQ01001881.1_pt1 | contig 14536 bp, 9 predicted proteins | sample 1671971 | NCBI WGS metagenome assembly OLRQ01 (sample SAMEA3136631, study PRJEB25190) | human gut metagenome | biome: human gut; feature: human-associated habitat; material: faeces | place: Austria | collected 2013 | reverse complement strand
CGTGAACGTCATTATGTGCGCGCCGAAGGGCCCCGGTCACATCGTGCGCCGCCAGTACACCGAGGGCTCCGGCGTGCCGGACCTCATCTGCGTGGCCCAGGATGCCACGGGCGACGCGTGGGATATCGCGCTGTCCTACGCCTGGGGCGTGGGCGGTGCGCGCGCCGGCGTCATCAAGGCCACCTTCGCCCAGGAGACCGAGGAGGACCTCTTCGGCGAGCAGGCCGTGCTCTGCGGCGGCCTGGTGGAGCTGGTGAAGGCCGGCTTCGAGACCTTGGTGGACGCGGGCTATCCGCCGGAGCTCGCCTACTTCGAGTGCTACCACGAGATGAAGATGATCGTCGACCTCATGTACGAGAGCGGCATCCACTTCATGAACTACTCCATCTCCAACACCGCCGAGTACGGCGAGTACTACGCGGGCCCGAAGGTCATCAACGAGCAGAGCCGCGAGGCCATGCGAGAGATTCTGGCCCGCATCCAGGACGGCACCTTCGCCGAGGAGTTCGTCGCCGACTGCAAGAACGGCCATGCGTGGCTCATCGAGCAGCGCGAGGCCATCAACAGCCACGAGATCGAAAAGACCGGCGAGCGCATCCGCGGCATGTTCAGCTGGATCCACGAGTAGGAAAAATCTCCCATAGTTGTTCCGTAGGGGCTGACCTCGGTCAGCCCTTTTTTGCGTAAGCTTCTGACCAGCGAAAACGAGCTTTGTCACGTAAAGGTGTGACAGGGAAATTTCTTCGCCACGTGACAAAATCACGAGTCTGCGTGATAGGCAGGAGGCTTGGAAGGGGGCATAGTGGGCGGCGTCGAAACGAAAAAAACGGTGAAGCGCGGCGCAAGGAGTGTCCCGGCCGGCTTCGAAGCAAAGAAGGAGATTACCCACTATGAAGATTCTCGGACTGGGCGTGCCTGAGCTCGTTATCATCCTCGTTGTCGTGCTGCTCATCTTCGGGCCGAAGAACCTCCCCAAACTCGGCGCCTCCCTCGGCAAGACCGTGAAGAGCCTGCGCGAGGGCATGGCCTTCGATAAGAAGGACGACGAAGGGGTCGAGGAGATCATCGAGATCGTCGAGGACGAGCCCGAGGTCGCCTACGCCACTGCCGGCGAGGCCGAGGTGAAGACGGTCAAGAAGGTCGTCAAGAAGAAGGCCTAGGGAAACCCCGTATACCTGATGGATAAGGGAGCCGCATCGTCGGCCCCTTTCTTTTGCGCTAGAATGGCCCTAGTGGAAACGAGAAAGGGCAGCGCCATGGCTGAAGAAGGAATCTTGCACGACGGCATCTACCGCGTGGGCGATGTGCGCGTATCCGACCTCGCCGGTCGCAAGCGGCTGCCCATCGGCGACAGCGTGTTCGAGAGCGTGGTGGGCAACAAGGTCTACATCGACAAGTCGATGCTCATCGCCGATGTGCTCGACAGCGGGGCCGTGGCGACGCTGTTCTGCCGGCCCCGTCGTTTCGGCAAGTCGCTCAACCTGAGCATGCTCCAGCGCTTCCTGGAGATCCCCAACCCGAACGACATCGGCTCGGGGCATGCGGAGCGGCTCTTCCGGGGCCTTGAGATCTGGGAGGCCGACGGGGGAGCCTATCGCCGCCACTGCGAGGCTTATCCCGTGATCCGTTTCTCGTTCAACAATATGAAGAGCCCGAGCTGGCGGGAATTCGAGTCAGCTATTCGGGCTAATCTGGGACTTGAATGCAGACGGCACGGGTATCTTGCAGAAAGTGAAGCGCTAAGCGACTACGAGATAGAGCTTTTCGAGTGTTTGGCGCGAGGCGAGGCATCCGAAGGAGAATTGAGTTCCTCCCTCCTTTTCCTCACGCAAGTTCTGATGAAGCACCACGATTCGCCGGTGGTCGTGCTCATCGACGAGTACGATGCTCCGGTCATGGCCGGTTACACCAACGGCTATTACCGGGAGATCGTGGATTTTCTCAAGAGCTGGCTCACTGGGGCGCTGAAAGATAATTCTGCTTTGTTCGCCGCCGTGCTCACCGGCGTGCAGCGCGTCACCAAGGAGTCGATCTTCTCGGATCTGAACAGTTTGGACGTCAACACTTCCCTGAACGTGGCCTCTGACGAGCGCTATGGCTTTACCCAGGCCGATGTGGAGGCGCTCGCGAGCTACCTCGGTCGAGAAGATGGAGTGCCTGCGGCCAAGGAGTGGTACGATGGCTACCGTTTCGGCAATCTCGAGGTGTACAACCCCTGGAGCCTGTTGAACTACTTCAGCCGTGGATGCGCCGTGGATATCTACTGGGGCAACACTTCCAGCAACAGCGTGCTGGGGGACGCCCTGCGCGCCTCCGACGGACGCACCTTTTCCCAAGTGCTCGCCTTGGCCGAGCCGGGAGGCGTTGTGGACGCGGCGCTCGATCTGGGCGTGGTCTTTCCCGATGTGGGCATTCGGCCCGAGGCGCTCTGGTCGATGCTGTACCTGTCGGGCTACCTCACCACCGACGACGTGGCATTCCCCGGGGACTCCGAGTATATGCGGCGCCTCCGCATTCCCAACCGCGAGGTGGGGCGCCTCTACCGCAAGGAGATCGTCGACCGCTTCGCCGAGATGGCGGGCAACCGCGACTATTTGCGGGATATGCACCGGGCGCTGGTGACTGGGAACGCGGAAGTGCTGGAATCGGAGCTTGAGCGCGTGTTGGCGAACTCGGCGAGCTTCTTCGATCTTGTGCGCGAGAACAGTTACCACATGCTGATGCTGGGCCTCCTGTTCGGCGTGCCCGGCTACGCCAATCCGCTCTCCAACCGAGAAGCGGGCGACGGCCGTCCCGATATCGTGGTGAATCCTGAACGGCCGGACTCTCCCGTTATCGTCGTAGAGGTAAAGCACGCGAAAGATGCAGACAAAAAGACGCTCGAAGCGCTGGCGGCAGAAGCCCTCGTCCAAATTGCCGACCGCGGATATATCGATGCTGGGGTTCCTTCGGTGCGCTGGGGTGTTGCCTTCTCCGGTAAGCACGCCCGCGCCGTAGCGGAAATGCGCAACTAAAAATTCTCGAAGTTGTCCCGTAGGGGCTGACCTTGGTCAGCCTTTTTGTCATGCGCATCTTCCGTAGCTCCGACCAGGTATTTCAGAAACGGTGAATTGGCACTGTTTCCCAGGCAGAATCCATGCAAATGCGTGAATGTTGAACGAAGCCGCCTGCAGGATTCGTTCATATGCGTTGATCCTGCAAGTGGTAGTTGGGTGACGGCTTGGAAAAGTCAATCAGTCGAAATCGCTCGTTTTCCTTGTGGCGTCGTCTGTGGACCACAGTCGGAAAGGCCAGGGCGATATCTGATGCGAGAAACTAGAAGATCAACAGATATGTTGGCTTCCGTTATCATTCGTCTGCGTCAAAGTAAGACGCAACTATACTAAAATACGACATGTCATTAGAAGTATTGAATCTTGCGTGACTCTGAAAACACGTAAGATATCAAAAGCTTCGATAAAAACAGCGAGCGATTTAACATAGGTCGAGATAGATGGTGCCTTAGCCGGTTTGTATCTGAGGAGACATTCCATGTCAAAGTATGATATTCAACTGAACAAGCTGAAATCACGTTTGACTAACTCACTTTCAGAAGTGATGTCGTGGGGGACTGAGGAGGTGACAAGAGCATGGAAAAAGCGCTGAAGATTCAGCGCGGAAAGGAGCAATTAGTTTCCGCAAATGAAATCCAGAATGAATTTCACGGAAGAAACCCTTGGGGCATTAGCTTCATTTGCCCTCTATGCCGGCAACCTCTGTTTCCCGCTGCGATGTCATCAGGAAGCAGGCAGTCACCCCATTTTAGGCACGAGCGCAATAACGAAAGAGCTCACGAGTGCGAACTCTATGCGAATAGCTACGGCTACTTCACCACTTACCAACGCGTACCCATGCCGATGTTCATAAGAAAATCGCGCTCTAGAGAAGGGGTTTTCGTTGTTGAAGGCGGCTTCAGAAGCCTTGACCAAAGAGATCTTTACGTGCTCGAGCGCGAAGGGGCGAAAATCAAAATCGGCCATAAATGTTACAGTATAAACGCCCAGCGCTTTTGGGCCGGCTTGACAAAGCTTCCGTTTGAAGACATATCTCTGAGTTGTGGATCCTCGGTTAGACTTGTTGGCTCATCCTTAGATCTGAGCTCCACGTGGGGCTATCCAGAGGATGCGCGTAATGCGATGGTTTTCACGAGGGATAGCGACGCAGGGCAGCGAAAGCGCCTGAAGATTGGCGATACCATACCTTTTGAGACGGACCTGTTCCTCTTAGCCCCAGAGAAAGAGGATGAGCGGATACGCTCATCCTTTACGGATGTGCGCAGGGTAGGCATTGCCGGGAAGCGGACGGCTATGTTCAAACTTGTGGTATTCGAAATCCGGTTCAGCAAGGAGGATGCTCGATGGACGCGAGGAAAGCAATATCTTGAAGCATGCGGTTTCGAAGTCGATGATTCTGGAGGCACCCCGGAGCTGCTTTGGCCGCCTTCTTTAATGAGCGGCGGAGAGCTTCTTCCTTTGTTTGAGGGATCGCGCTGCATCTTTGCAGCCGATATGAACTCCTCTGTCGACAATTCCTTGTATGTCCATACCAATGCCGATACTTCAGATCGAATTAGAACCGTTCCTCTCAGAAAGGTCGATGGAGGGAATAGCGGATTCGCGATCCTTAAGAACACCGCAAAAATAAGTTTTGTGACAACCCGCAACTGGGTGTTTTCTTCTGCGATCCTTTTGCACCCGAGCGACTTGATGATAGACGACTGGTTGCACGAGCTCAACCTCAAACCAGGAATCTACTTGGACAAAGGATGCTGGGTTCTTAATCTGTCGTACCCGTGCGAAGTCGTTAGCTATCGAAAGCATGGAAGCGTTCAGAAAATCAGAATAACAAAAGACCAGAATTCCTGTTCGTTTGAGGCTGGTCGCCTGAATGCTATCAAGGTAAGAAAGAAACTTGGGGCTTCCCTAGATTATCTGGTTGTTTTTGAAAAGAAGCTCGACTTGGGGCAGCCTTTGATAAACCATTCTGCGGAGATAGCCGCCGCTGAAGGGGCTATAGCGCCTGGAACGCCTGATGACGTCGCCTTCGCCATAGCAAGGCAGAGCGGAAAGATGATACGCCAGCGAGGCGCAGATAGGCAGCGTGCGCTGCGGAGAAAGACAGGCGGACGGGCGTGAATAACTTTGAAAACGAACGCTATTCGGTGTGCATTGTCCATGCAGACAACCACGGCGAAAGAACTTATTACAAATATTTTCGCGTTGCAGATTTTATGCCGCAGGAAAGCTCTGACGAACTGATTCCTGCGATAGTGCAGAAGCATACAACTTCCCTTGAAGAGGCGGTGGCCAACCCGGATCACCTCTACAACCCCTCCGCTGCCTACAATCACGAATCACGTGATTCCGACTTCTACCTTTTCCAATGGAGGCTGGATCCTGACAACTGGGGCAAGCAGCTAACAAGGAGCTTTCATGACGACTCAAGCCTCCTGGCCTTTAAGGAGCCGAGGGAGGTGATTCTTCTCGAAGGCAAACATGATGAACGAGAACTCAGGGAAGCGCTATCGAAAGGAATCCCGTTTGAGGGCAGAACAACAAGCGTATTCTATATAGCCTATAGCAACGAAGGGAAACGTCGTTCTGCTGTTAGGTGCGAACGTCGCAACTTCTCTTTCTCCGATGGAAGAATTCGGCTCCGCTGTACTGCTTCCAATACAAAAGAGACCGTACTGTCTGCGCCGCGAGTATGGCTCAATGATTACGACATCATTGAGTCCCCTCACGCATTGACCTCCTATAGAAAGGTCTATGCAAAACTTGAAGAATTGGAAACTGATGGAAGCGTTCTTCTCAGGCCGTTAGAATACTATGCTGCCGACTATGTGAAATGGTTTATCCGAGAGGAATCGATTCAAGTTTCCAGATCCGATAGACGCGCTATTTCGCAGATTATTGATGCGGCCTTTCTGCGGCCCGATGCGCTTGAGACCTATCTTGAAGCAGGAGCGCCTGAAGAAGAGGTCATAGGTCTGAGAAAAGCCATTTCCTCCATGGTCATGGAAGAAGACGATCAGGGTCGCGAGCTCTTCCGCAAATCACTGCTTGAAAACGAGGAATTCTATAGGGAATGTGTTGAGCAGGTCATGCGGCTGAGCGACTCAATTCTGGAAGAGAGAAATCGCGAGCTTGAAACAAGCAAAGCCGATATCGAAAACGCTCGATCCACTTTGTCGGATCTGAATCAATCCATTGAGGGCCTGGATAGCAAAAAGCGGTCGCTAGAGGACGATATAGAGAGGCTCGCTTCGAGTTTGGAGCAAGCTCGAAGCGAGCAAGAAGCGGCGCTAGGTGAAATTCAGTCGAACATTGCCTTGAGGCTAGGACTCAAGGCCGTTGCCTCTCAGCCAGTTGCTTTGCATGGCCCGGAGCTTTTGGTGACAGAGGGATGTCTTTGTGATTTCGTGGAGTCTGACTTCGATTTCGAAGACGTTCTTGCTGAGAACCTAAAGAAGCGAGGTGTCACGAGCGTGGCGGGCAATCCTGCAGTCGAGAGGGGGAGGCTGGCTGTCGGCGTAGCTGCAGCTCTTGCTGCTACAAAGTTCATCGCAATACCTCAAACCGTGGCACGGCAAGTTGCCGATTCTCTTAGCGTCACCGTTTCTGGCCGCAGCGCGAAAAAGGTAGTCGTTCCTGCCGACTTCAGGAACGTTCGCTCTGTTCTGGACGCGATTTCTGGAAACGAAGCGGTTGTGATCGTTGACGGTATCATTGACGCAGCAAACGAAGGGGTTCTGTTCGCGCTGCTCTCGGAAAATGTGAAACCCGTAGTAATCTTGCCCTTCGTATCTCACGCCAGCGCGTCCTTGATTGCGAAAGAGGCCTGGGGCACGATGTACCTTCCCAATGCTGAAAGCCTGTCGACCTATTCCTGTTCGACGAAGGGTGCAAAATTGCAAAAGATGGCATCGCGGTTCATGTTGCCAGCGGTAAGCGCTGACGATGCCCTTGAAGAGGCCAGAGATCTTAGCAAGGAGCTCGAACAGCTTGATCTGGCTGCAGAACATTGCCTCCTGGCAGCAGTCGTATTCCGTGCAATAGAGAATCTTACCGACGAAGAGCTCATTGAACGATACGTTGCGCAGCACCTCCTGATGTGCTCCCGCTGCGACGAATCGGCCTTAGAGACACTGGCGGAATGGTCAGAGGAGGATTTGGGTTTAATCGAACTATCAAAGAAACTGGGCATACATGAGTAGCAGCATCGATGCTCTCAACATCATTGCATCTGATATTGGGGTACGACGATTTGTTGGTGAAAGCAAGGAATCTTACTGTCACAGGATTTCATACTCTGCCTCGCGATTCTGGCTGCAGGCTTTTTGTTTGGATGATGGGGAATGCGGAAAGAGGGACCTATCGAAGCAGGCGATGAACCGTAGACTCAAGAAATGGGTCATGTCTCTCGATAGGATTTGTCCTGGTATCGACGCATGGTTTGATTCGGGCGGAAATGGAATAAGAACCGTGTACAATAGGTTAATTGACATTGGGGGGCTAACGTTAAACGGCTTCGAGGAATCGTACGTCGCAACGCCGCCGGTAGTAATTAATCTTTCGGATGGCCTCTCTTGCATTTCAGGCTACTTTGACCCTACCGCCAAACACGCTAAAGTTTGCGGTTACAACGCAGACTCGCTGGTGCTCTCCGGCCTGCTTTCCCTTGCGCGGTCGGACAATAAGCCCGTCATGCGACCTGCCTCCTGGTGGATCGAAGATCTAAAGTACCTCGATTGGGAAAACGCATCAGACTTCGATGATGTTAGGTTTGCTGATGTCCGCACTGCTCGCTGGAATATCAATCGCTCGGATGTTTGGATCGAAGAACCTCTTTGGGTTAGCGATATCGCTCTTGCCAGAGTTGACTGTAACGGTGGCGATTCCATTATTTTTGTCGCAACAAAGGCAAAAGGGCGAGTACGCCTCTCCAAAATCACTTGGATCCAAGCGCAAGAGTTGCTTTTCTATCTCAGGCGAGAATACGGAAACGGAGCGATCTCTCGATACGTCATGTTGGACGAATCTCATGCTCGAGCTATTCTTCCGGTTGGCTTCATTCCTGGGCATCTCAACCGAGTTCTGGATGCGATAGGGTGGCCCGTTGAAAATGCAGAAGATAGGTTTAACAGAATTGTCAGAGCCGAAGCGCTACCCCTTGTGGAAGAGCTGCTCGCTGCTAGTTACATAGGATTTGAAAGGGCTTCAAATGATCGACGGGAAGGGCGTTGAGTCCATAAAAAGGGAACTGAAGAAAACCATTGTCGATTACGTCGAAACCGAGTACTTCGGCAAGACGCCTGCGCTTAGAAAGAGATGCGATGACGAGCTTAAGTTCAGCAATACGCTCTTCCAGGAGCCGTATTTCGAAGCAACTCCGGCATACGAGATTGCGAAGAATGGTCTCGCGTCATCCGATATACCGCAGGATGCCAAAGAGTTCTTGGCATCTATGTCTACCACTGGCCGTGGCGTCTTTGAGTCTCCGTATTCTCATCAGATTGATGCATTGGAAGCGTTCTGGCACGAGAAGGACGTCCTTGTTTCGACTGGCACTGGCTCCGGAAAGACGGAGTGCTTCATGTGGCCGTTGGTGTCCAAATTGGCTGTCGAGGCCAAGGTCTCGGAGGATAGTTGGCGCACTCGAGCCGTGCGCGCCCTCGTGCTGTATCCGATGAATGCGCTGGTTTCAGACCAACTTGGAAGGCTTAGGAAGATTCTCGGCGGCGATACCGAATCCTTTGGCGAAGTATGGTCGAAAAGAGGTCGCAGACCCCAGTTTGGTATGTACACGGGAAGGACTCCCTATCCTGGCGATAAGCAGATCGATAAGAGGGACACTGAATACGCTCGCACAATCGAAAGAGATCTTATCAACATCAGCGAGGTCGATAGGGCCAAGCTTGCCGCTCATGGAAGATATCCGGCAAAGCACGATCTTCCGAGCTTCATTTCGCAGCTAAAGAGACACGAGAGCGGCTGGTCTCCTGATGACGCAGAACTTCTCACGCGATTTGAGATGCAATCCCACATACCGGATATTCTTGTTACGAACTACTCAATGCTCCAATACATGCTCATCAGATCCGTCGAGAACGACATTTGGTCGGGTACGTCTAAATGGCTAAACGAGAACCCTTCCGAGAAACTACTTGTCATTATTGATGAGGCGCACATGTACAAAGGCGCAGCTGGTGGTGAAGTCGCCTTGCTGCTTAGAAGACTCATGCACAAGATCGGCATCGAACCCGAGAGGGTGCAATTCATCCTAACGAGTGCTTCTATCCCCGAGGATGATAGTTCGACTATGTCTTTCTATGAGGATATGACCGGAAAGAGCTGTGCGAGCCTAGAAATAATTCGCGGGAAAATCGCAAATACCTTCGAAGGCGACGCGAAAGAGGTTGAAGCGTCTGCAATCATCGAGACAGATCTGGGGGCTTTGTTGTCCGGAGGAATCGATCTGGTGGATCAGCTGGATGCTTTTGCGGTCCAGGTTGGCATTGATGATCGATCGTTTGGCGATGAAAGCGAGGCTCGTTCCTGGATTGCTGATAAGCTGCCAAGCCTCGCTCCTTTCCGACGTTTGAATGAATGTGTCAGAAGCGGCTGCAGCACGCTTGGCAAGATTGCTGAGGTGGTATTCCCTGAGCAAAAGAATTCTGTAGAAGCGACCGACATACTGCTGAACATAGCCGCCCTGGGGAAGACTGCGGATGGCAACGCTTTGCTCCCGGTTAGAATGCATATGTTCATTAGGGGCATACAAGAGCTAACCGCATGCTGCAATCCCGATTGCCCAGACTCACAAAATGATGGGCTTCAGCTTGGCAAGGTTCGCGTTAACAAGCCTGTTGGCAGGTGCTCTTGCGGTGCTAAGACCTACGAGCTCCAGTCAGACCGCAATTGCGGTGCAATTTTCCTAAAAGGCTATGCCTCAGAAACGGAGGGAGACTTCTATTTCTGGAATGAAGATCCTGATCCGCTGAAAAAGTTCTCCGAGGTTATCCTCTATGTTCTTGGCGTCAACGAGTCTGCAGACGGCCTTGAAATCGGTTGACTTGACTCCCTTACCGGAAAGGTTCATCGGGATGATAGCCACGAAGGTGAGTCGGGGTTTCTCCGCGTTGCGTTTTGCATCCGCGATGAGGATGATGCAGAAGACCATCGTCCTTCGCAATGTCCCAAATGCAACGGAAAGCTCGCTCTTGCTAGTTTTACAACTAAGGGCAATGAACCGTTCTATAACGTTGTGGCAAGGCAATTCGAACTTCAGCAAGGCTCGAAAGATCCCGAGAAGTTAAAGGAAAATCCCAACGCTGGCAAGAAGGTTATCCTATTTTCTGACAGCAGACAGGGGGCAGCGCGAATCGCCAAGGATCTTACTGACGCTTCAGACAAGAACCTCACTTCGAAAATTCTCGTCATCGCAGCTCACGAGCTTCAGGAATGGGCTGAGAACACCGGTGGCCGCGCAACATTGAAGCGACTTTATCCGGCCTTTCTCAAGGTTCTTCATGATAGAAAGGTCTCTGTGTTTTCAGGCGAGTCAAAAAGGGTTGTTGAAAGCCGTATTGCTGATCTTGAAGAGGAATTCGATGACTATGAGTACAGTGCAGAATACTCTGGCACTCCACCCGAAGCCTATATGGAATATATGCTTTCCAGTTTATGCGATCGCTATCGCTCGCTATCTGATTCCACTATTGCCTGGCTAAAGCCGACTGCCAAAGCGTGGCGAGACGCTAAAAAGACTCTCTCAAGAGCTAACGTCAAAATGAACCAGGAAGAATTCGAGGCGATCTTCTATGCTTGGTCTAGCTATGCCCTTGTTAGGCTGACGGCGCTCGATCCAGACATCCCTCCCAAAGTGCGCATGCGGATTCTTTACGCCGGCTCCCAATATGGCCTGCTGCCAAGCGAGCCATTCAAGGGCCAGAAAAAGGGACGAGGCTCCCTAGTGAACCTTCTTAATTCTCGCTATTCGACGGAGGAAGTGAAAGCAATTACCGACGCGCTAGTAAAGTTCTTGGAGCGCCCATCGACTGGCGGTAATGAGTATCATTTCATTAGCCCTACCAAGGTGTCTTTGTTCGTTGACCCGGATGCGGATTGGATGTCATGCCCACGCTGTGGGCGCACTGCACCATACAGTCTTTGGGGATTATGCCCGCATTGCAAGCAGGGTGAGATGGTTTCAATGGACGGCGATTATGAAAGAATCGCATTTTGGCGCGATCCCTTAGTGAGGGCGATTGAGGGCGATGACGAGGTTCTTCGTACCCGCATCAACACGGAAGAACACACAGCTCAGCTGTCTCATAAAGATCAGGAAGGTGACATCTGGTCGACGACAGAAGAGTACGAGATGCGCTTCCAAGACATATTTGTCGGAGAGAGCCGCGAGCCTGTTGACGTACTGAGTTGCACGACCACGATGGAAGTTGGCATCGATATAGGATCACTAACTGCTGTCGGTCTCAGGAATATCCCCCCTATGAGAGAAAACTATCAGCAGAGGGCTGGTCGTGCCGGCAGGCGCGGCTCCTCAGTGTCCACAATCGTTACCTACGTGGACACGCATCCCTTCGATAACACGTATTTCAATGATCCCTCACGAATCGTACGTGGAGAGCTACGCGAACCCGGTATCGACGTTGCCAACGAGAAGCTCGTCAGGAGACATCTGGCAACGGTCTTTTTCACCCGCTTCGGCGAGGAGGAGGGCATATCTGTCGAACGAATACCTGTCGATGAGTTCTTTAACGCTCATTTAAGTGATTTTAAGAAGGCATTGCATGGTTTTACCCTGAACCAGAAAGAGCAAAGGACACTTGTCCCTAAAGGAATGAATGTCAATCTTGATTCAATAAAGAGAACTATCAGAGAAGAAATCGACGCCATCGAGTCAGAATACAAAGATCGTCCCGAAGCCTTTCTTGAAACGGGCGGAAAAAGCTACAAAAGCTTGCTGGACTGCCTGCTAGAGGAGGCGGTTCTGCCCACCTACTCATTCCCTCGAAACGTTGTTGGTTTCGAGGTTGAGGACCGGTCGAAAGGCAACAAACTTCTGCAGCGACCGGACAGGTCTCTTGATGTCGCGGTTAGCGAATACGCTCCAGGGCGGGAAATCGTGATCGACAAGAAAACTTACATCGCTGGAGGTATCTACACGCATTCGGCCAAATATTCCAAGTTTGCTGAAAATAGAGAGAGTCCAGCGAAGGCTTATTTTGAAAGCAGCGATTATCGCAGGGACATTTTCTTCTGCGAAAATCCGGCCTGTGGCTGGTTTGGAATGAAGGAAAACCTGACAAAGGACGGAAGTTGTCCGTTCTGCGGTAGCCAAGACTTGACCAGGAACGAATTCCTTAAACCGTGGGGCTTCGCCCCGCGAAATGGCGGGGAGGCCGATGCGGCCTTCGACGCTGCAGAGAGCTCATATGCCGAGCTTCCAAGCTACTCTGCGATTCCTGATGAGAAGATGTCCCCATCGGGCTATCCGAGAATGCTCTTTGCGAACAGGCACGATTGTTCGCTGATTGTCGTAAATCGCGGCCCAAAATATGACGGCTTCGATGTGTGCCGCAAATGCGGCGCGGCATACCCTTCGATTGAAAGAGCACGTGAGTCTCGGAGAATCCTCCCTCCGTTTACCCGCGACGCAAAAGGGGGACTCGCCAGATGTCAGCATGATTTCGTCGAATCGATGGTGCTGGGAAGCGTGTTCAACACCGATCTTGTCATTTTCGAAATGGAACTTGATTCATCTGAGGTGTGTACAGAGTACGAGAACCCTTGGCTAAAAAGGGCCTGCATTTCGTTGGCAGAGACGTTCAAGCTAGCTGCTGTAGACATTCTCGATGTCGATTTCAGCGAGCTTTGCGTTGGATCCCGAAGAAGGTTTTCCGGCGGAAGCGTTTATGTTGATATCTACCTGTTCGATTCGCTTTCGAGTGGTGCGGGATACTCATCGCTTCTGGCGAATGAGCAATCTATTGGGAGCATGGTCGAAAGGGCGAGGAACATTTTATCGGATTGCGATTGTGATTCCTCATGCCTATCCTGCCTCAGGCACTATAGGAACAAGATTCACCACGCGTCTCTTGATAGGCATGCGGCGCTGGATCTTCTTGACTATGTTACGTGTGCTAAAGCGCGTACCGAGCTTAGGAGCCGCGGCAACGTGTTGTTTGGCCCTTTGGCCGAAGCGCTTCAGCAGGAGAGGGGCGTTTCGTGTGACATCCGAGAAGAGGAGATGATTGTTTCATCGCGCAAGGCTTCTGTAAACGTGCGCGCAATTCCGAACATTGCGAATAAAGTGAGGGTGCCCGGTGAATTGCAGCTATGGGAATCGGAGATTGGGCGTAATCTGCCAAATGCTTTCGATTCCATCATGGAAACTCTCGGGTTCTAGCGCTTTTCGACGGTTTTGCCACAGCGGGTTAAATGGCAGGACTGTTGGGAGCGCACTAATCGCTACACCGCAATCTGTGTATTTGCTACCTATATAGTGGTGATCAGCCAAAACTCTCTTTGTCACGCAAAGGGATGACAGGGAATTTTTCCCGCCGCGTGACAAAATCACGAGTAAGATTCTCGGACTGGGCGTGCCTGAGCTCGTTATCATCCTCGTCGTCGTGCTGCTCATCTTCGGGCCGAAGAACCTTCCCAAACTCGGCGCCTCCCTCGGCAAGACCGTGAAGAGCCTGCGCGAGGGCATGGCCTTCGATAAGAAGGACGACGAAGGGGTCGAGGAGATCATCGAGATCGTCGAGGACGAGCCCGAGGTCGCCTACGCCACTGCCGGCGAGCCAGAGACCAAGGTGGTCAAGAAGGTCGTTCGCAAGAAGGCCGAGTAACATCCGTGAACCGTCCCTGCGCCCTCGGGTGCGGGGTTCGTTTCAACCCTCCCTCCCAAGAGAAGCGGCAGCTGCCAGATACGGCCAGCGCCGCTTCTCTTCGTTTTACCAGATGCGGTTCATTTCGTCGGATGTCCCCGTCGGTGAGAACCGATGCGCTTGGTTGCGATAGAATACACCATTGTCAATGCGAGAGAGAAAGGGAGGTTCATGGCGACGATGACGCTTTCGCGTTTGCGCCAAGCGCGCTACGCCATCCTCGGTTTCGGTTGCAACCAGGCCTTTCTCTTCGCCATGCTGTATCTGGGCTCCTATAACGAGAGCAGCCAGCACGGGTTCCTCATCGATCGGGCCGACCTGCTCTGCGTGCTCCTCGTCATGGCCGCCACCTTCGCGCTCATGACCCGCGAGCGCCGGCGTCGGCATCTCATGGTCGTGGCCGAGGGTCTCGTTCGCTGCTACGCGCTGCCGTTGGTGGGAGCGCTGTACCTCATCGTTGCGCTGCACAGCCTTGCGCCCGGCATTCCGTGGCTCGCGCTTGCCGCCGTGGAGGGGCTGGCCGCCGGCGTTCCGCTCGCGCTGCTTCTATGTCGGTGGGGCCGGGGATTGGGGGAGGCTTCC
>OLRQ01001865.1_pt1 | contig 14651 bp, 10 predicted proteins | sample 1671971 | NCBI WGS metagenome assembly OLRQ01 (sample SAMEA3136631, study PRJEB25190) | human gut metagenome | biome: human gut; feature: human-associated habitat; material: faeces | place: Austria | collected 2013 | reverse complement strand
CACGAAGTGATGCAAGCGGGCTACAGCCAGCCGAATCTGATGGGAATGGAAGCGTGTCAGGCTGCTTATGAAAACGGCGAAGAATGGTTGGAAGAGTTACTTGTATATCTTCAGGGAAATGTGGACTTTGTCCGGGATTATCTGAAACAGGAGATTCCGAAAATCAGGCTTATTGAGCCGGAAGGAACTTATCTGCTTTGGCTGGATTGCAGAGAACTGGGTTTATCAGTAGAAGAACTGGAACATCTGGTTGTTGATAAGGCAAATCTCTGGCTGGATCCGGGATTTATTTTTGGGGCAGTAGGAGAAGGATTTGAACGAATCAATATCGCATGTCCGCGTCAGACGTTAAAGCAGGCAATGGATCAGCTTAGAGATGCTTTGAATGCAGAGGCATTCTTGAACTAGGGATTTGTAAAGAATGGTAGATAAGACAGGAGGAAAATCGTGATGGCAGAAGAACTACAGACATACTTATTGGAACATTTTCAATGGCTGCACAGACATCCGGAACTTGCATTAAAGGAGTATGAGACAACCAACTATGTAAAAAATGTATTAAAACAGACAGAAGGTGTGGAGCTTTTGAATCTGGGACTTGATACAGGAGCGCTTGCAAAGATCGAGGGAAAAGAGCCAGGGGGTGTTGTTGCAATCAGAGCGGATATTGATGCGCTGCCGATCCTGGAAGAGAGTGGACTTTCTTATAGTTCAGAAAATGATGGTTGTATGCATGCTTGTGGACATGATTTCCACACGACAGCACTTCTTGGAGTGGCAAAACTTCTTGGAGGAGAGAGAGAGCATATAAAGGGTACCGTCATTTTATTGTTTCAACCTGCTGAAGAAGCAGAACATGGTGGTGAAAAAGTTGTAAATACCGGAATGTTTGAAAAATACAAGATTGAAAAAATCTTTGGACTTCACACAAAACAAAACATGCCAGTCGGAACGATTGCAATTGCACCAGGTCCATTTTCAGCGGCGGTAGACCGGTTCTTATATACGGTAAAAGGAATGGGATGCCACGGAAGCGCCCCGCAGACGGGTCTGGATCCGATCCCGGCAGCAGCAAGACTGGTAGGAAGTCTTCAGGAAATTGTAAGCCGAAGAATCAGTCCGACGGAGACGGCAGTTATCAGTGTGACTCGTTTTACATCAGGCACAAGCTGGAACATTATCCCAGAGACCGCCAGGCTAGAAGGAACCGTTCGCACATTTAATCCCAAAGTGCGTGAGCAGATTGTGGAATTGATGCAGGCACAGGCTGAAGGTCTGGAGCGGGAAGGTTATCAGGTGGAATTTACATGGATCCCGGGCTGTCCGGCAACGAACAATGATGCAAATCTGGCAGAACTTGTGCGAAAAGAAGCAATGGAAGAAGGATTCCATGTAACCTTGCAGCATCCGGAGATGGGAGGAGAAGATTTTTCCTGCTATCAGGAGTTGGTTCCAGGAGCATTTTTTCATGTGGGGACCGGGGGAAAATATCCGGCGCATAATTCTAAATTCACAGTAGATTCGGCAGCACTTTTGGGAGCTTCTAAACTGATGAGTGAGATTGTGAAGAAAGCGCTTAAAGCTTCATAGATATTGCAGCTATGAAGCTTTGTTTTTTGGCAGAGCAGTAAAAAGCACATAGATGATATTAGGGGCATGCCTTGTAATGAGTATAGAAAATGTGCTATACTCGGAAGAGTAAAAATTACAGTTATCAGATGGACGAGAACTGCGATGAGTACAATGGCGGGGAATTCCTTCGTTGGATGTGCTCTTTACTAGTTTTGAATTGGAGCATAGAATGAAAGATATTATTTTTAAGAGAACAGAGCTGGAAGACAAGGAAATCATGACAAAGTATTTCGATGAGCATCCGAGCAGAAGTTGTGAACGTACATTTGTCAATGTGTTTTTATGGTCCAGGCAGTACCCGGTAAAATGGGCGATTGTTGAAGGAGCCATGGTGTTCAAAAGTGAAGATGAGGGACATGTTGCCTATGCATTTCCGGCAGGGACAGATGAACATGTGAAGCGTGCATTGGATAAGATGAAAACATATAGTGAGGAGCGAGGTTATCCGTTCCGTATGTATAATGTGACACCGGATGATTTTGCACGACTGGAAAGCTGGTATCCGGGAAGATTCGAGATTGAGTATGACCGGGACGAAGCGGATTATGTCTATGAAAGCGAGAAGTTAGCGACTTTGTCTGGTAAGAAGATGCATGGAAAGAAGAACCATGTGAATCGATTCCGAAAAGAATTTGAAGGACGCTGGAGCTACGAATCCATGAAAAAAGAGAATCTGGAGGAATGTTTCCAGATGGCTTTGAAGTGGAGAAAAGAGAATGGCTGTAATGATGATACAGATAAGAATGCAGAGATGTGTGTGACAATGAATGCACTCAGACTTTTTGAAGAACTTGACCTGAAGGGCGGTATCCTTCGAATTGATGGTAAAATCGTAGCATTTACCATCGGAGAACCAATCTGCCCGGATACATTTGTTGTTCACATAGAGAAAGCTTATGCAGATGTGCCCGGAGCATATACTATGATCAATCAGCAATTTGTAGAACATGAGTGTATGGATTACAAATATGTGAATCGGGAAGATGATGCCGGTTCTGAGGGACTCAGAAAAGCAAAGCTTTCCTATAAACCAGTATTTATGGTAGAAAAAGGACATGTACATGAAAAGGAGATAGAAAAATGATAGCAGATAAAATGAAAAATATGGTAGCGAACAGTTCCGCTATTCGTGCAATGTTTGAGGAAGGAACACGTCTGGCAGGAATTTACGGACGTGAGAATGTATTTGATTTCAGCCTTGGGAATCCGAATGTTCCGGCACCGCAGATTGTAAAAGATGCAGTTGTCGAACTGGTCAATGACACAGATCCGGTTGTGCTTCATGGCTATACGAACAGTAACAGTGGATATCCGGAAGTAAGAGAGGCAATTGCAAAGTCTCTGAATGAAAGATTTGATACAAAATTTTCCGGCAAGAACATTGTCATGACTGTCGGAGCGGCAGGTGGATTGAATGTCATTTTAAAATCTCTGATCAATCCCGGAGATGAAGTGATTGCATTTGCACCATATTTTGGAGAATATCGTTCTTATACAAACAACTATGATGGAGTTCTGGTCGAGATTTCCCCGAATACAGTTGATTTTCAGCCAAAGCTTGATGAATTTGAGCAGAAGATTACACCAAAGACAAAAGCTGTCATTGTAAATACGCCGAATAACCCGACAGGTGTTGTATATTCAGAGGAGACAATCAAGAAGTTGGCGGCAATCATGGAGGCCAAACAGAAAGAATATGGAACAGAGATTTTCCTGATTTCTGACGAACCATATCGTGAACTTGCTTATGATGGAGTGGAAGTTCCATACCTGACGAAATATTATGATAATACGATTGTAGGATATTCTTTTAGTAAATCCCTGTCACTTCCGGGAGAACGTATAGGATATCTTGTTATTCCGGATGAGGTTGCAGACAGCGAAGATCTTCTTTCCGCTGCCAATGTGGCAACAAGAATCTTAGGTTTTGTAAATGCACCAACTCTGCAGCAGAAAGTAGTAGAAAAATGCCTGGATGCAAAGACAGACCTTTCTTTCTACAACAGAAACAGAGAAGATCTATATAACGGATTGAAAGAATGTGGATTTGAATGTATCAAACCACAGGGAGCATTCTATCTCTTTGTAAAATCACCAGTTGCAGATGAAAAGGAATTCTGTAATGCAGGAAAGAAATATAATATCCTGATGGTACCGGGTAGTTCCTTTGCGTGCCCGGGATATGTAAGACTGGCATATTGTGTATCTCATGAGACAATCGTGAATTCGCTTCCAAAATTCAAAGAACTGGCAAAGGAATACATGTAATGTTCAGGGGTCGCGGCGATGAACAAATTTAGCAAAGATACAGGAGCATAGTATGAAAGCATTTGAGAAGAACATAAGAAAAGTAGAGCCATATGTACCAGGTGAACAGCCACAGCGCAAAGTCATCAAATTAAATACGAATGAGAATCCGTATCCACCGGCACCGGGAGTCACAAAAGCGTTAGAAGAGATGGATACAGACCGTTTCCGCCTTTATCCGGATCCGACTGCAGCACCACTTGTAAATGCGCTTGCGGACTTTTATCATGTGAATCCGGACCAGGTATTTGTAGGTGTAGGATCCGATGATGTATTGTCTATGTGTTTCCTGACATTTTTTAATTCCGAAAAACCGATATTTTTCCCGGATATTACTTATTCTTTTTATAGTGTATGGGCGGATCTGTATCGGATTCCATATGAATGTCAGAAACTGGATGAGGATTTCAAACTTGTAAAAGAAGACTACTATAAGGAGAACGGGGGAGTGATTTTCCCAAACCCAAATGCACCGACAGGAATCTATGAGGATCTGTCAGTAGTAGAAGATATCATTGCACATAATCAGGATGTCATTGTGATCGTGGATGAAGCGTATATTGATTTTGCAGGACGTTCCGCGCTGGAACTGATTGACAAATACGATAACCTGATTGTTGTCCAGACATTTTCCAAGGCAAGATCTATGGCGGGTATGCGAATCGGCTATGCTATCAGCAATCCGACATTGATCAAATACTTAAATGATGCGAAATATTCATTTAACTCTTACACTATGAACCAGACTTCAATTGTGTGTGGTGTGGAAGCTGTGAAAGACAGGGAATATTTCGAGAATGGCGTCAGAAAAATTGTTGAGACAAGGGAGTGGGCAAAAGAAGAACTTACAAAACTTGGATTTACATATCTGGATTCCGGGTCCAACTTTATATTTGCAAAGCACCCGGAATACGATGCGAAAGAGCTGTTTGAGGCATTAAAGGCACATGATATCTATGTGCGATTTTGGGGCAGCGAGAGAATCGAGCAATATATGCGTATTAGCATCGGGACAAAAGAAGAGATGGAACAATTATTTGCATTTTTGAAAGAATATATGTGGCGGGGTTCTGAACAGTTACAAAAATAAATGAAAAAATAAGGAGAGATGTATGACACAGTCATTAGTACAAGGAATTATTGATGCACTCAGTGGAAGTGTTGGAAAAGAGGCAATTGTATTTATTATTTCCATGATTCCGATTCTGGAACTTCGTGGAGCGCTTCTTGTAGCAGGACCGCTTCTTGGAGTGCCGGTCGCGAAAGCGATTCCATTATGTATTCTTGGGAATATTATACCGGTTCCGTTTATCCTGCTTCTGATCACACCGATTTTTAACTGGATGAAAGGAACAAAACATTTAAAACCGCTGGTAGATAAGCTGGAAGCAAAAGCAATGAAGAAAAAAGACCAGATTGAAAAATATGAATTCTGGGGACTTGTATTATTTGTTGGTATTCCGCTTCCGGGAACCGGAGCATGGACAGGTTCACTCATTGCCGCACTTCTCGGTGTGAAATTTAAGAAAGCATTTCCGGCAGTCATCTGCATGGCAACTGTAATTATGTGGTTCATATCTTATGTGCTTCTTGGTGGAGTACAGATTTTAGGATAGTGCAGTCTTGAATGAATAAGAGAGAAGAAACATAGAAGGAGAAAAAATATGTCTATGAAATTCAATACGACACTGCCTTCTCCGACAGAACTGAAGGAAGAATATCCTCTGTCAGAAAAGCTTGCAGAGTTAAAGAAAAAAAGAGATCAGGAGATTCGAGATATTTTTACGGGAAAATCGGACAAATTTGCAGTCATTATCGGACCGTGTTCTGCAGATAATGAAGATTCAGTGTGTGAGTATGTGAATCGTCTGGCAAAAATCAATGAAAAAGTAAAAGATAAACTGATGATTATTCCAAGAATTTATACAAATAAACCAAGAACGACCGGCGAGGGATATAAAGGAATGCTCCATCAGCCGGATCCGGATAAGGCACCGGATCTTTATGCGGGAATTATTGCAATCCGTCATATGCATATCCGTGCTATGGAAGAAAGCGGACTGACCGGAGCAGATGAGATGTTATATCCGGAGAACAGAAGCTATCTAGATGATATTTTATCTTATGAGGCAATCGGTGCACGTTCTGTGGAAAATCAGCAGCATCGTCTGACAGCAAGTGGAATGGATATTCCTGTCGGAATGAAGAATCCGACTAGTGGAGATCTGTCGGTGATGCTGAATTCTGTAGTGGCAGCCCAGATGGGACATCGTTTCATTTACAGAGGTATGGATGTACAGACGTCAGGAAATGATCTGGCACATGTGATTTTGCGTGGAGGCGTAGACAAATATGGAACATGCCAACCAAATTATCATTATGAAGATTGCCTGCGATTATTTGAACTTTATCAGAAGAAAGATCTGAAAAATCCAGCAGCAATTGTTGATGCGAACCATTCTAATTCAAATAAAAAATACAAAGAACAGCTTCGTATTGTCAGTGAAGTGCTTCATACACGAAGATATAATCCGGATCTGAAAAATATGATCAAGGGTGTTATGGTGGAAAGTTATCTGGAAGAAGGAAGACAGAATATCGGACCTGATATGGTATATGGAAAGTCCATTACGGATCCTTGTATTGGCTGGGAAGATACGGAGCATCTAATTTATAAAATTGCAGAAGAGTGCTAGAAAATAAAAAAAGAAAAATAATAAGTGCAGATTAAGAGCTTTCTGAAGCATCTTTTTCTTTCAAAAGTTTCATATACTTTTTGAGATCACGTTTGCTGCTTCGGGAGAGGCTTCGGTATGCAAGCAAAAGATTCAGCTCATCATCAGAATTGGTTGTAAGCCGGGAAGGAGAGAGGGTGATAGTATCCTCTTCGTCATTCAGAAGATAATCAACAGGGACCTCGAATAAATCTGCGATTGCCGTCAGCTTTTCATGAGAAGGCTGGCGGCCCTTTTTTTCGTAACCTGCAATAGCAGAGCGGGAGACATGGATACAGTCAGCAACATTTTTCTGAGTCATATTAAATTTTTTGCGTAATTTGCGTAGCTTCTGACCGAATGACACTTGCCAGGTCTCCTTTCTTTTGTATTTTTGGTATATTTTACCAAGTGTTATGTGAAAAAAAGATAAGTGTGGCGGATGTAAACAAAAAGTAGCGAAAAAGTTCCGTTCTGGAACATGAGAATACCCGTTGACACTGTCTGGAAAAGAATCTATAATTTAGTTATGATAGAAAAGAAGAAAAGTGAGAGGATTATAAGAGTATGATTATAGCAGGCAATGATGAGGCAAAAAGAAGTAAGATATGGCGAGTGGTTACCCTTGTATCCTCAGTGCTGATCATTTTAATCGCAGTATATCTGCTGACGAGAATGTTCACGACTAATCCAGTAGTAGGAAACTGGGAAAGTGAGGATGCAACGATTGCGCTAAAGATTGAGAAGAACGATACGATTCAGGTAGATATCACGGATATTGCGGAGAATACAGATGCAGCCGTAGAGATGAATTACAGCGTAGATATGAAGTCAAAGATTATTACCATCACAAAAGATGAGGAGCAGATTGACAAGGCAGTTGAGAAAGCGGACGGTGCATATACAAAAGAAGATCTGGAGAATGTACTGGATGATCTGGATTCATCTTTTTCATACAGCATAGATGGCAATCAGCTGACACTTACAGAACGAGAATATGGGGAACAGTTCACGTTCATCAGAAAGTAGGTATCAGACAAAAGAAACCTAAAACGAAAATATCAGAAAATCTGCCGTGTGGCAGGTTTTCTGCATGTGAAGGAGCAAAAATCATGTACAGAGATCACACGAAAGAAGTTCAGATTGGAAATGTTACGATCGGAGGAGGTAATCCGATCAGAATACAGTCAATGACAAATACGAAGACGGAAGATGTGGAGGCGACTGTTGCCCAGATTCTTGCTCTCGAGAAAGCCGGCTGTGAGATCATCCGCTGCGCTGTGCCGAATATGGATGCAGCGAAAGCAATTGGTGAGATCAAGAAGCAGATTCATATTCCACTTGTGGCAGATATTCATTTTGATTATAAGCTGGCGATTGCAGCGATTGAGAACGGGGCAGATAAGATTCGTATTAATCCGGGTAATATTGGAGATGAGCAGAGAGTCCGTGCTGTTGTTGAAAAAGCAAAAGAGTACGGTGTTCCAATTCGTGTTGGTGTGAACAGTGGATCACTGGAAAAGCATCTGGTAGAGAAGTATCATGGGGTGACTGCAGAGGGACTTGTAGAGAGTGCCCTGGACAAAATACAGCTTATCGAGGAGATGGGATATAATAATCTTGTAGTCAGTATCAAATCTTCTGATGTTATGATGTGTGTAAAGGCACATGAACTGATCGCTAAGAAATGCCCATACCCATTACACGTAGGAATTACAGAGGCAGGAACATTATTGGCAGGTAATATAAAATCCTCAGTAGGTCTTGGAATGATTCTGGGACAGGGAATCGGAGATACAATCCGTGTGTCACTGACTGGATCACCACTAGAAGAGATCAAGACAGCGAAGATTATTTTAAAGACACTGGGACTTCGCACAGGCGGAATTGAGGTTGTATCCTGTCCGACATGCGGAAGAACCCAGATTGATCTGATCGGACTTGCAAATCAGGTTGAAGAGATGGTTGCAGATATTCCACTGGACATTAAGGTCGCAGTTATGGGCTGTGTGGTCAATGGACCGGGAGAAGCAAAAGAAGCAGATATTGGAATTGCCGGAGGAAAGGGAGAAGGACTCCTGATCAAAAAAGGCGAGATTGTAAAGAAAGTAAAAGAAGAGGAACTATTAGAGACATTGAGACAGGAGCTGTTGCATTGGAATGAGTAAACCGTTCTTTGAAGTATTCCCTACGTTAAAGGCAGGGGAAGATATATGTAATATGTTCGAAGGAGCGCAGGTATTAAAAGTGACGACCAACTCTGACCGGACATTTTTAAGAGTACATATAGTAAGCCGTCATCTAATTCAGAAAACATTGGTATACGAGATGGAGCACCTGATCAAGAACCAGCTTTTCGGAAGAAGTGCCGTGCAGGTAGAGATTCGAGAAAAGTATGAGCTGTCCGGACAGTACACTCCAGAGAATGTGATGGCGGAGTATCTGGACAGCTTTCTTGCGGAGCTGGATACAAGAAGTGTTGTAGAACGCAATATGCTGCAGCATGCGAAATGTACCTTTGAAGAAGGAAATATTCTTTGCATGCAGTTAATCGACACTGTTATTGCGCAAGGAAAAAAAGATTCTCTGACAGATTATTTAAAAGGTGTGTATGCAGACCGTTTCGGATTGCCCATTGAGATTCGTGTCATGTATAAAGAACCAAAAGAAAGTACTTTGAAATACAATGATATGCGTCTGCAGCAGGAAGTAGACAGTATACTGGATCAGGTTGAGGCTGTACAGAAGCAAAAAGAGGAAAAAAAGCAGGAAAAAGAAGCAAAGTCTGGGGAAAAAGAAACATCTGGAAGCGGACAAGGTGGAAAAAATTCCGGAGACGGAAAAAATTCTGGCAGTCCTGCAAAAGGTGGATTTTCAAAAGGCAGTGGATTCCAGAAGGGTGGCTTTCGTGATAAGAAGGTGTTTGTGAAATCTGCGAAGATGGATCTTGATGAGTCAGGTTTGATTTACGGACGTCCATTTGACGATGAGCCGATTGAACTGTCAACCGTGATTGGTGAGATGGGAGAAATTACATTTCGAGGAAAAGTCATTAGCTTTGATACAAGAGAAATCCGCAATGAAAAGACCATTGTCATGTATGCAGTGACAGACTTTACTGATACGATCATGGTCAAGATGTTCGTGCGTAATGATCAACTTGCAGATGTACTGGCTGAAATTAAAATGGGTGCATTCCTGAAAATTAAAGGCGTGACCAATATTGATAAATTTGACGGCGAACTTGTCATTTCTTCTGTGTTTGGAATTAAGAAAATTTCTGATTTTACAGAATCCAGAAAAGACAATGCGGTAGAAAAGAGAGTGGAGCTCCACTGTCATACGAAAATGAGTGACATGGACGGAGTTTCCGAGGTCAAAGATCTTGTAAAGAGAGCACATGACTGGGGGCATAAGGCAATTGCGATTACAGATCATGGTGTGGTGCAGGCGTTCCCGGACGCGAATCATTATATTGAGACACTGGATAAAGACGATCCATTTAAAGTTATTTATGGTGTGGAAGGATATCTGGTCGATGATTTGCAGGATGTGGCAGTCAATGAGAAAGGTCAGTCTTTAAAAGGAACCTATGTTGTATTCGATCTGGAGACGACAGGATTTAGTTCGGTAAAAGATAAGATTATCGAAATTGGTGCAGTTAAAGTTGAGAATGGAGAAATTACGGATAAGTATAGTACATTTGTGAATCCGAAGATTCCGATTCCATTTCGAATCACACAGCTTACAAGCATTACGGATGAGATGGTTATGGAATCACCGGAGATTGAGACAATTCTCCCACAGTTTCTAAAGTTCGTAGGAGATGCAGTGCTGGTAGCGCACAATGCCAGTTTTGATGTGAGCTTTATCGAAGAAAATTGCAGGCAGCAGGGCATAGAACCGGATTTTACTTCTGTAGATACGGTGGGACTTGCCCGTGTATTATTACCGACACTTTCAAAATTCAAGCTAAACGTTGTGGCAAAAGCACTGAATATTTCTCAGGAACATCACCATAGAGCAGTGGATGATGCCAGAGTTACCGCAGAGATTTATGTGAAATTTATTCAGATGCTGGAAGAACGTGGAATCGAGACACTGGATCAAATGAATCATTTTGGCGCGCACAACGCGGAAGCAATCCGTAAGATGCCGTCTTACCATGTCATTGTTCTGGCAAAGAATGATATTGGACGCGTGAATCTTTATACATTGATTTCCAAGTCACATCTGGAGTATTTTGGACGTCAGCCGAGAATGCCAAAGAGCGAAGTGTTAAAATACAGAGAGGGTCTGATTATTGGAAGTGCTTGTGAAGCAGGAGAATTGTATCAGGCAATACTGGGAGAAAAATCTGCAGAGCGGATTGCCAGAATTGTTAATTTTTATGATTATCTGGAAATACAGCCACTTGGAAATAACCGGTTCATGATTGATAGTGATCGTGTGGAGAAGGTTCAAAGTGAGGAAGATTTACGTGAGATCAACCGTGAGATCATCCGTCTTGGAGAACGGTTTGATAAGCCGGTCGTGGCGACCTGTGATGTGCACTTTATGGATCCGGAAGATGAAGTGTACCGCCGTATCATTATGGCAGGAAAAGGATTCAAAGATGCAGATCAGCAGGCACCGTTGTATTTGCATACGACAGATGAAATGCTGGAGGAGTTTGAATACCTTGGTTCAGCAAAAGCAAAAGAAATTGTCATTGACAATCCCAATATGATTGCGGATATGGTGGAAAAAATATCACCAGTCCGCCCGGATAAGTGTCCACCGGTCATTCCAGATTCAGATAAAACGCTTCGTGAAATATGTTATAACAAGGCACATTCTATGTATGGAGATCCGCTTCCGGAGATTGTTACAGAGCGTCTGGAACGTGAGCTTAATTCCATTATTTCCAACGGATTCGCCGTTATGTATATTATCGCACAGAAATTGGTGTGGAAATCCAATGAGGACGGATATCTTGTAGGATCCCGTGGTTCGGTAGGATCTTCTTTTGTTGCGACCATGGCTGGAATTACAGAGGTAAATCCATTAAGCCCACATTACTATTGCCCGAAGTGCCACTACAGTGATTTTGAATCCGAAGAAGTACGAGCTTACGCAGGGGGCTGTGGATGGGATATGCCGGATAAGGAGTGCCCGGTGTGCAAAACCAGGCTTGTAAAAGATGGATTTGATATTCCGTTCGAAACATTCCTTGGATTTAAAGGAAATAAAGAGCCAGATATCGATCTGAACTTCTCAGGAGATTATCAGAGTAATGCTCATAAATATACGGAAATTATTTTCGGAGCCGGACAGACGTTCCGTGCCGGAACGATTGGTACGTTGGCGGATAAGACAGCATTTGGGTATGTAAAGAACTATTTTGAAGAGCGGGGAACAAGAAAGAGAACTTGCGAAATTGACAGGATTGTTCAGGGATGTACCGGTATCCGCAGAAGTACCGGACAGCATCCGGGAGGAATCATTGTACTTCCTCACGGGGAAGATATCAACTCATTCACTCCGGTGCAGCATCCGGCAAATGATATGACGACTGATATTATTACGACACATTTTGACTATCATTCCATCGACCACAACTTGTTAAAATTGGATATTCTGGGTCATGATGATCCAACCATGATCAAGGCACTTGAGGCATATATCAGTTCGCCTGCTATGGAAAATGAGTACAATGAGACGGATCATCCATTTGTAGCAACAGATATCCCTCTGGATGATCAGGGGGTAATGTCTTTATTCCATGATACATCGGCACTTGGAATCACACCAGATGATATCGGGGGATGTCCGGTAGGATGTCTTGGAATTCCGGAGTTCGGAACGGATTTCGTAATCCAGATGGTAGTAGATACAAAACCACAGACACTTTCAGATCTGATCCGTATTTCCGGATTGTCCCATGGAACGGACGTATGGCTGAACAATGCGCAGGATCTGATCAAGAGCGGTAAGGCAACCATTTCTACAGCAATCTGTACCCGAGATGATATTATGACATATCTGATCAACAAAGGACTGGATAGTGAGGAATCCTTCACGATCATGGAACGAGTGCGTAAAGGTACCGTTGCAAAAGGAAAATGTAAAGATTGGCCGGAGTATAAAAAAGATATGTTGGAACATGATGTGCCAGAGTGGTATATTGGTTCCTGTGAGAAAATTAAATATATGTTTCCGAAAGCCCATGCGGCAGCCTATGTCATGATGGCATATCGTATCGCCTATTGTAAGGTAAATTATCCGCTGGCATACTATGGAGCATATTTTGGAATCCGTGCAGATGCATTTTCTTATGAAATTATGTGTCAGGGCAAGGAAAAACTGCAATACTATATTGATGATTATACAAGACGGTCTGATTCTCTCAGTAAAAAAGAACAGGATACAATGAAGGACATGCATATTGTTCAGGAAATGTATGCGAGGGGATATGAGTTTCTGCCAATCGACATTTATCGTGCAAAAGCAACAAAATTCAGCATCATAGACGGAAAGCTGATGCCACCGTTTTCCAGCATTGACGGAATGGGAGAGAAGGCTGCAGAAGCGGTGGAGGAAGCGGCAAAAGATGGTCCATATCTGTCCAAAGATGATTTTAGAAACCGTACGAAAGCAAGTAAGACGGTTGTAGATTACATGGCAGATTTAGGACTTTTAGGAGACCTTCCGGAGTCCAATCAGTTGTCATTATTTGATCTTTAACAGACAAAATGGGCAAAAAATGGACAGAAAAAGGTATACTTATAAAAGTATGTTAAAATTAAAATAATGCTTTTCAAACGCCATATTTTGTAGTAATATAATGGAGCGGAACACAATATCTTGTGATTTTGAAGAAACTAAATAGTTTCTTAACGGAGTGAGTGTGAATTGTGGAACACAAGATGTTGTGGTGGATCCGAAAAGCAGAAGAACAAAGATATATAAGAAAGGCGTGAGACATGAAGATGTTAGTGAAGACGAAAGTAATCAAAAGAAATGGAGAGGAAGTCGGCTTTGATCTGGAAAAGATCGAGAATGCAATCCGCGCAGCTAATGAAGAAGTTGATAATATTTACAAACTGAATGAATTCCAGGTCCGGGCAATTGCAGATGATATTGCAGGACAGGTAAAAAAATCAACTCACGCTATACATGTAGAAGATATTCAGGATATGGTAGAGACTGGAATTATGGGAATGCGTGGCTATGAAGTGGCACAGAAGTATGTGCGCTACCGTTATAAACGTGAATTGGCAAGAAAGTCCAATACAACAGATAACGGGATCCTTGCACTGATTGATAACATTAATGAAGAAGTCAATCAGGAAAATTCCAATAAGAACCCAGTGATCAACTCCACGCAGAGAGATTATATGGCAGGAGAAGTAAGTAAAGACCTTTCCAAGCGTGTACTTCTTCCGGAAGAGGTTGTAGAAGCACATGAACAGGGAATCATTCATTTCCATGATTCAGATTATTTTGCACAGAAAGAGCACAACTGTGATCTGATCAATCTGGAGGACATGCTTCAGAATGGTACCGTTATCAGTGAGACATTGATTGAGAAGCCGCACAGCTTCTTTACTGCATGTAATGTTACGACACAGATCGTGGCACAGGTAGCAAGTAATCAGTATGGCGGACAGTCATTTACACTGGCACACCTGGCACCGTTTGTGGATATCAGTCGTCAGAAATTGAAAAATATCGTGATCCGCGAGCGCAAGGAATGTGGTGAAAGCCTGGATGAGAAGATTATCGAGAAGCTTACTGAGAGCCGACTGAAGGATGAGATTAAGAGTGGTATCCAGACCATTCAGTATCAGTTGATTACTTTGATGACCTGCAACGGACAGGCTCCCTTTGTAACCGTGTTTATGTACCTGGACGAGGTTCCGGAGGGACAGACAAGAGACGACCTTGCCATGATTATTGAAGAAGTTCTGATCCAGAGAATGCAGGGCGTAAAAAATGAAAAGGGCGTATGGATTA
>OLRQ01001847.1_pt1 | contig 14762 bp, 6 predicted proteins | sample 1671971 | NCBI WGS metagenome assembly OLRQ01 (sample SAMEA3136631, study PRJEB25190) | human gut metagenome | biome: human gut; feature: human-associated habitat; material: faeces | place: Austria | collected 2013 | reverse complement strand
ACGTTCTTGTTCTGCTTTGAGTGCAGCTTCTCTACGAGCATTAGCGGCTTTAGTGTCAGATTCTTGTTTTTGCAGTCTAGCAAGACGGGCATTATATGCGGCTTTTCTTGTGTCTGAATCAGAGAACTTTGATTTATCCGCTTGTAAAGCTTCAGAAGTTTGATACGTATTAAGTTCATCAGTTAGATCTTTATCAGTAGAGGCTTTGATTTCATCTTCATATAATTTGATTTGATCTTTAATATCTTCAAATCCATTACCATTACGATAATAATCAAGTTCAGCATTAATAGCAGTTCTTCTATTTTCATAGAATCGTTTAGCTTCTTCTGGATTAGTAAGATTAGATAAAAGAGTTCTAGCTTGTTGAGCAGCCTCTTTATCATCTTTATTTAAATTAAGAGCTTCAATGTTTTTAGTTGCTGTATCTCGAATATTACTAATATCATTAAGAGTTTTATTGTAAGATTCAAATTTACTATTAGCACCTTTAAGAGCTATTTTAAGACCTAGCAATTGCTCAGCAGTAGCATCTTTAGGAGCATCAGTGATTGCATTTTCAAGTTCAGCAATTTGCTTCTTAAGACTAGTAATCATTTTATCGTAAACACTTAATGCAGCTTTAGCATCTTCGAGAGTTGCATTGTTTTCAGCATAAGTGTTTATATCGGCTTTCTTAGCTATACGAATAGCATCATCTGTATATTTAGAATCAACATAATTACTAAGATATTCTTTAGATTCAGCAGCCCGCTTTTGATATTCAGCAGGATTAGCTGTAATAGCTTCGAGTTCTAATTCATTAAGTCTTTTCTGAGCTTCAAGAGTAGCAATACGACGTTGATATTCATAGAGATTTTTGTCAGTAGTACCATTGACTGCATCGAAATGCTTATTATAAATATCTTCAACAGCTTCAATCTTATTAAGAGTCTGTTCAAAGTAATTAGCATTTGCTAGTAGAGATTCACCTTTATCAAGTGCAATTTGTTCTTCGGCACTAATAGCTTCACCTCTATCTCTTCTATCTTTAATAGATTGAATTTCTTTAAGAGAAGCACTCATATTTCTAAGCATCTCTTTATAGAACTCAAGTGAACCATCAAGACTATTAGCTGCAACTTGATTAAGAATAGCTTCTTGTTCTTTCAGTTTAGCACCAACAATATCACCTTCTGCAAGAGATTCAACAATACCATCAAGACCTGAACGCATAGCTTCTGTAGCACGTTCAATACCTTTAAGATATTCATGTTCTCTTTCAATACCACGTTTATTGATCTTAGTTTCAATAAATGGCATTATTGCTTGCATACCAGCACCACCTAAAAGACCTCCAATACCTTCAGTCCAAATATCAGGATCTTTAAGATAACTACTAACTCTCATGCTAAAATCAGTAAGAGCGTCAGTATCAGAAAGTAAACCAAAATCTTTACGAGCTGCATGAGTACCTTCTTGCATCGCAATACTCATAGTCATTTCATCTGCCATTTCAGCAAGAGAACCTCCAGCGAAACCTCCAATAGCTCTAAGAATTTGACTTCTATCAGCATTAGGTATAGCATTTAATGTACGAACTATAGCAAATTTATCACCCGTTGCCATAGCTTTACGAATGTTATCTCTAGTAGCTTTAGTAAGAGTTTTAGCAGTACCTAAGATATTCATCCACTCAACTACATCATAAGCTATATTAGACATAGATCTCCAATAACCTTTAGAAGCTGCATTATCTGCATATCTATCGGCAATACTTTCAATGTTAGTATCGTTTAGAGGAACCTCTTCTAATCCCGGAGCTTTAAGAATAGCATTGCCATTTTCATCACGTTCAACATAGTTCTTATAATTATTAAGAAACCATTCACGTTCTTGTTCATAAGTACTATAGGCTTCACGTGAAGAATCAAGTACTCTACTAATTACAGCAGAACCATAAATATCAGCGATTTTACTAGCACCACTTAGAGCTTTTGCTTTTTGCATTTCATTAGCAATACCAAATACATCTTTAACATATTTAGATTTACTTCCGAGATTTATAGCACCTCTAAAGGCTTTTCCAAGTAATAGAGAAGCACCACGAGCAGGTAGCATTATACTAGCAGCACTACCTAATATAGAGGGAACCATAGACGCCCAATAACCACCTCCACCCATACGATCTAACAAACTACCATGTTGAGCTTGTTTAGTCATATAAATAGGAAATGCTTCTCTAGTACCTTCATTAATAGAATTACCAATTCGTTCTAAGAAGTTACGAGTATAAGCTTCATTACTTCCAATAAGTTTAGCAGGAAGTGCGAGCAATGAACCCGCACTTTCTATTGTACCTCCAATTATTTCTCCAACAGTTTGAACAAGAGAGTTACCAATACGATTCCAAGTAGATTGATTTCTCGCACGACTCTCTACATAATTACGATAGTTACTAGGAGTAATACCTATACTACCGTTATGCTTTTTGGTAAGATTCAGATATTCGTCATTATCCATACGATTATCTGGTGATTGAGAACCTATTTGATCAAATATAGGTTTAACTTCACCATTATATTGAATCTTGCCATCCTCTCCAAATAGAGGTATTGCTTCATACGTTTTATCGTTAGGCATATTATCTTAACATAAGAGGATCATTAGACCAATAAGAAACATCATAAGCACTCTTTTGCTGAGGAGTAAGATATTGAGTAGGAATGAAGTTTTCTTTAAGTTCATTACCATGATTAAGTTTGTATATCAATGCAGGTAAATTATTACGTAAAGAAACATTATCAGCAAAAGAATAATTTAAAGAACCTTTAGCGTATTCAATATTAACGTAACGATTCAAAGCTGGATTATATTTTTGAACATTAACACTATAAGTACCACTAGGATGCTTAGTAATATTATATTTAAAATCACCAGAGGTCATAGGATAATAGTTACCACGAGGATCAATATTAGTATCATTAGTAATAACATCAAGAGCTTGAGATACATTACTTACCATTTGATCTCCAATAGTATTAAATCTATTTAGAGAACGTTCTTGAGGATTAGTAATACGAGAAAGATCTGCACCAAGCTGTTCAATATTTCCACTAAACGCCATAATCTCATTAGCAGTTTGCCTTTGATAAGCATCATAAGGATTAGTCATAGCTTGATTGTATGAGCATTGAGCACCTTTTCTCATAGCATCTCTAAGAGCCATATTAGCACCATCATCATCAGTATATAATATAGCTTCTCTAGGAACTTGATTATCACCTTGAGCTGGTATAGTAACTTTCAAATATAGACGACCTGTAGCATCAGAACCAATAGATAAATTTCTAGCTGACATCTGATATACAGCATTATTACCAGAACCACTCTTACGAGAACTAAATATATCTTTAAAATCTTCACTAGAAGTCAAAGGCATACCAATAACTTTTTCTAGGAACTTAGCATTCTCAGGATCATCACCAAGACTTGCAGTAGCAAAATTCCAAATACCAGCGTTATCTTCAAGAAGTCTAGCAACACCATCGAGAGCATCACTAAATGCAGCTTTGTTATTACTAATAGGAGTAAATAGAGTAATAGGTGTTGTTTGTGGTTTAATACCTACATTATTTGCAGCAGTTAAAAAGTATCTAGTAAGATTACTTTTATCAACTTTACCTTTATCTATAAATCCAGTATAAGATAAGCTAGCTCTAAAGTCTTTCAATTCAGCACCTTCACCGTATCGTAAGAAAGTATTAATTATATCTTCTGGACGTTTAAGACTTTTAATAGCAGCTGCAAGTTCATCTTTATTATCTCCTCGGTAATAACTTAAAAGTTCAGCTTTAGTATCTTCGATAACTTCACTATGATCAGGATTATTACCATCAAGTTGTCTAAACATTGAATCATAAATAGCATTATTTTGTTGAATAATGTTTTGAGCATCAATGTAAGACTTTTCAGCTTGCTGATAAAGATAACGAGATTGATCATCTTCTGCACCTTCATATTTAGCCATAGTAGCCTTAGCATTATCTAAAGCTTCTGTAGCTGTTTTAATATTTGCGTCTACTACAGCAATCATAGCATTACCCGGAAGATTAGCTCTGGTAAAACCAATAGATTCAGTCATTTGGCCTTTAATCTTTTCAAGTTGCTCTCTTTTAGCTTTAAGAGAATCAATAAGAAGATTATCAAACCACTTAACATCAGTCTTACTTTCAACAGAAGTATAAGCACCAATCTTAGCCATATTCAGTAATGAACTTATATTTTGCTCTGTATAGATTTTATTATAAGTAGCACCCATACGAGTTTGATAAGCTTCATCAGATTCATTAGGTTGTTGTTGCAAAGCACTCATACTATTTGCCATACCTTGATCAATATACTTTTGAATAACAGCAGGATCTTGTAAAGCAATAGCTTGTTGCTTTTTAGTTAGCTTAGTAAAATCAGAAGATGATAACATACTTTGTTGCATCTTAGGGTCAGTAGCAACATATTGTTTAAGAGCATTAGTTACAAGAGAACTATTAGTACCACCTTGTTTACTATTAAGCCACTTATCAATTTCCGCTTCTTTAGCCATAGCTGTTCTAAATTCAGGTTTAGCTGAGAGAACAGCAGTGAATACTTCACGAATTTCATCTTCTGTTACAGATTCAATTGTACTATCACGAGTAAGAACTCCGGAAAGATTACCACCTCTATCAGCAATGATCTTTTGAACAGTAGCTTGTACTTGTTCAGATGTACCGGGAATGTTCATCAAATCAGTAGCATCTTTAATAAATTCAGCAGTAAATACAGAACGCTTATCAGCTTTCCATGCTTTCATCATTTCAAGAAGCTCTTTTTGATATATAGAACGATCGTGACCTTTACCGAGAGCAGTACCAAATGCAGTAATTGCTTGTTTACCATTACCACCTAGACTACCACCAGCTTTATTAAACTTCTCAAGAATCATAGCTCTATTTGCAGCTTTGTATTCTTCAGAAGCATCACTAGCTTCATTTTGTTGCATAAGAGCATCAAATTGAGCTTTATTACTTAGAATTGTTTTAACACCTTCATCAGTAAGAAACTTGCGAGCACCATCGCTAACAGCTGTATCAGCGAAGAACCAACCTCCATCTTCATCAACTTTAGCTTTAATATGTTCTTGAGTTTCATTAATTTTACCTGCAAGAGCTTCTTCATCTACACCTTGAATCGCATTATATTCAGACATCTTAATAGCCATTTCATTATATGCGTTTTCATTGCGAATAGCACGTTCTTGCAGATTATCAGCAGCAGCTGTTATAGCTGCACCAGCTTCTCTAAATGACGTCAAGTCCAGAGGTCTAGCATCAGGTTGCTTGACATAAGTAAGATCAGCATATTTTAGTCTAACTGCCATATCATGTAAGTTATTATAAACAACAATACCCTCTACCGAATTAACGATAGAGGGTGTAGGATTTAAGTCAATATGTATAAAACGTATAGCATTATGCAAAATTATAATAGTAATCCGGCATAGTAACAGCATCAGGAACAACAGAACCTCTTCTGTTCAAACGTTTAGTACGAAGTGAACTTTTAGGAACAGTAGAACCTCCTTGAATCTTTTTAAGATCTTTAAGACTACTAATCCCAAACATTCGCATAAGAGTATCTTTAGGCATATTATCGAAAATATAATCCCTAGATTTATCATCTTTAAGAACACTAATAAGATTAGCAGTTTGTAAGTTCTCCATATCAAATTTAGATTGATAAGCAGTACCAATAGAACGTCCTAAACTAGCAATCATATCGCCAATAGCAGCTCCTTGTTGACTTCTACGTTGAACAATCTCCATTTGATGATTAAACTTATTAGCTTCATTCTCACTATTTCTAGCAGCAATTTCAGCGTTAGCCATACGAGAACGATTACGAAGCTCAACTTCTTTATTATGTTCATCTTGTTTAACTCTACTACGCATACGAGAACCTTGAGTTCTAGCAAGCAATATAGACTGACGAGCAACTTGAGAATTAGAACTGTTACTTGTAATATATTTTTCAAGACTACGAACAGTATTATTAATATCTCCAATTTCAGCATCAGTATTTATATCAGTTTCTAGTTCTACACGATCTATAAGAGGAGTCTCAGGAACTCGCATACTTTCCATACGATCAATTAAACCTTTATTAGTTATAAGTTGACTTATACCACCAATAAGATTACCACCAACTTCAGAAACAAATCTCGGATTTATAAAACCACCACCAGCATATTTGCGAGTTTTACCACCACAACGCAGACCTTGTTGAATAGTAGTTAAAGGATTTTGAATTTGAGTTTTATCGTTAGGTGTAAAAGTTAATCCTTGTTCCTGAATAGTACTGCCACTATTAATCCGTTGAATACCATAAGTAGAAATAGGGCTATCAACAATTTGACCACCATCATAATACTTTTTAATTTTACCGCCACATTTACGTTTAATACGACCACCACAACGAGCTTCAATAGGTTCAGCTTCCATACCAGATTCAGCTTTCATACTTTCTTGAAGATTATAGAGTTGTGCAAGTTCATTTTGAATTGCAGCAATTTGTGCGTTAGTTCTTTGAAGATCAGCATTAGCTTTCTCAGCGTTACGACCATTAGTATTACGATCAATTGCATAAGTACTACGGTCAGTTAGAGAAAGCATTCTACCAAGCATCATAGATTTGACCGGAAGAGAACTTTCAAGATAACCTTTATGTTTCATAAGAGGTTTAGCAAGATCAGCAAATGTAGTTCCATTATACTTTAAAGTATCAGAGAATACATAAGCATTATCTGCGTCAATCATAAGAGCTTCACCACCTTCTACTTCGGCATTAGGTCCATAAGGGACACCACCTTGTTCATGAGAAGGTCCATTAACTTCTGCGGTATTAGAAGATATTTCTTCAATCATACCACCATCAGCATAACGTTTAGCTTTACCACCACAACGTTTACGTTTAAGTCTTCCACCACAACGAGCGGCAATTCTACCAAAAGCAGAACTAGGATCAACATCACCAAATGGAGTACCTTGAACCGTAGGTTGAATTAAGTCACTACCGAAGCTAGCATCGTCTTGATAACCAGTAACACCTGTAATATTAGAGTCACCATACATATCAAGAGCACCTTCTTGTTGAGCAGTATTGGATAATTTAAGTTCATCTTGAAGAATACGTTCATTACCCGCAACAATCTGACGTTGCCTATCAGCTTCTTCAGCAGCTTTCTTAGCTTTACGTTTCTTACGACGACCTCCAAACAGTCCAACAATACCACCAATAATAGCACCTGCCGCCATACCAATAGGACCTGCCCAAGCTCCAAGAGTTGTACCAGCTAACGCAGAAGATCCAGCGGCAGCCGCAGCAGTAACTCCAGCTCCAAGTCCACCACCAATAGTAGCACCGGTACTTAAACCAGACATTGTAGAAGCTCCTTGAATACCTTTCTCGGCTCCATAACTATGACCTTGAACATCCCCGAATCTATCTCTAAATGCAACTTCACCTCCACCAGCGTATCTACGTCGACGAGGGTAAGCTTTAAGAGTTGAAATGTTTTTAATCATACCACCATGTTTTAATTCATTAAAATCAATAACATCAGGAGAATTAATCTCATCTACTTCACCATAATAGTCTTTAGTAGGAGTCCAATCCTCAAGCATTTTAGCTCTTTCTAATGCTTGTTTAAAACCGTTAGCATTATTATGCTTTTGAGCTTTATCTAAAATTTTAACAGCATCATTAAGAGACATTTTATTTAGTTCTTTAAGTCCTTTACCTGTAGACTTAAGACCACTATATTTAATAAGATGAAAACCTATTTGAGCTTCGGGACTATCAATAAGATCATTATCTTTAAGAAACTTCTGATAATATCCCCAAGTAGTATCATTTCGATAGATATTTTCAAAAGGATATTCACCTTTAGCTTTAGCAGCTTTCTTTTGTTCATCAGAAGATGGACCCATCATATCATAATGAAAGAGACCTCTAGTATAAGGACGAGCAGAGAAAGCTCTTTCAATAACATGATTCTTATAATCCCAAACATCACCTTTAACATATTTACTAACAGGATAAGTTTCCACATGAGTAACACCTAAAATAGCTTTTGCTAAAGTATCATTAGCTCCAAGTTTACGAGCTATATTATAAATAGCAGAAGCATTATTATGATTAAATTTAGGAATACTCTTATACTTAGGTTTAGCTTTATTTTTATCAGGCATATTACTAGTATTAGCAGAGTGTTGCTCCTTACCACAAGCTCTTTCCCTACTGGGGTCTGGAGATCATTAAAGAGCAACACTAATTATAAACGAGTATCTTTATCAATCATAACTTCAATATTAGTAAGTCTTAAATCAAGCTGAGTAGCGTCAGGATATTTAGTAATATCATCTACATAATCATCCGCTTCTTGACTAAAGAACTTATTCTCATATATCATAGTTATATAAGTCCAAGCATTATGAAACTTAGCAATATCATACCAAGGCTTTTGATATTTAGCTGAAAGTTCAATAAGAGTGTCAATAGCATCTTTATCCATAAAATTAATAAGATTAGGATTAGGATTCCATTGACCATGATCATTTTCAACGAAGTCTTCAATACGATTCCAAAGATAACGACCAGCTTTATATTTAAGAGTTTCATTATCCCACCAAATAGGACTAACACTCATAGGCATAAGACCTGTACACTGAACATCAGTATGAAACATCAACCAATCAATAGTTTTATTATAGAGATAACGTATATTATCTTCATTATTCATAAGACCATTAATAAGCTGACTACGCCATTCAATATGCTTAAAGAGTTTACTTATAGTAGGCTCGGTAGCATAAATGAATTGAACAACACTAGGATGAATAACATCATCAAAGTAAATACCTTTATTCTTAGCGTCAGTCTTAAAAAGAGAACCTTTAGTTATATAGAAGATTCCATGCCGGTTAATGTATGAATAATCTCCGATATACGAGTGAAAAGACGTCCATAAGTTAGTCTTTAATGAGTAGGAGATAGAATAAGACTTATATAAGTCAATAGTACCATTTTTATCTATAATCTTATTAGTGAATATAAATCTTTGGTGCATTTCATCGTATGTAAAGAAACATCCACTATGCGACAATGGATTAGTAGCATTAGCGTAGATATGCTCTTTAAACCATTCTTTGAAGCCCAAATCGGACAATTCGCTTACGCTTTGGTTGTTCTTAACAAGATAAATCTCACCTTTTTCGACATCACAAACAAGATAACCACGATGCGTAATAATAGCACTAAAACGATTGTTACAACCAATTTTACCAGTAGTGCTATAAATAATTTCTTTAGGTTCACGTTGAAACAAATCAGAAGTACCTACATAAGTTGTATTTTCATCATTGTTACCTAGAGTATCTTTAATTGCAGCTACAAGTAATGTATATTGTTGCTGAATATATAAAGCAATATCATCAGATAGAACATTCTCGATAGCACCTTTTTGAATTGAAACATCTTTATAAGCATCAGCTTTATATCGACGCCAACCAATATCAGTAAATTCACTAGGATTAACATCTGAACGTATAATGCGAGAAGGAAAGGTTTTAATATCGTCAATCTTTTTAATAATAACTGCATCTTTAAAACCATCCCAATTCATAGAAGTCTCATAACACTTACCATCCTCGGTATTCCAAAAGTTATCAATAGGATAACTAACATGACCTAAGTTATCAGCTTCTTGATAATAATTATTCTTAGGAGCCCAACGAATAGCTTTCTCAATATCATTCTCGGCAGTATTAGAAATATTACGTTCGAATATCTTATAAGCACTACTATTAACTCCAAGCCCATCATGACGACATTGAAGATTCATACGACTAAATATGAAATAACTAATGATAATTCTATGACAATTAGCGATAGTAGCACCAGCTCCTTCATGTTGGAAACCAGCCGCAGGAGCAACACAACGTTGAGTTATAAATGCAACAAAAGTATCACCTTTGAGATATTGAGCTTTTGTAGTAGCAGTATATGTTACAGGATGATATTCAACTCTAACAATAGGAGATATACAAGAAAGATTCTGAGCATAAACATCAATAGTCTTGAATATATCATCTGCATTACGATCATGATAATAACAATCTATAATAGCACGGTTATTTTCAATGATAGAATACCATTGAAATCTTGCAACGGTTCTATCATCTCCATTACTATTTGGATTATCATCACCTTTCCATTCACCAGCAGCAGAATAATCTTTACATATCTTGTTATATTCGAATCCGGGATCTAGTAAGTCACCATTTTTATAAGTAATAGTAACACGTTGATAACTTTTATTATTCCATTCATTTGGATAATATTTACTATCAAACATAGCGTTATCATCGAGACCATCATTTTTACTAAATTTATAACTAGAATCAGCAGCTATATTTGAAACGGCTGAATTATTATTAGCAATAAATTCAGGTTTAATAGTAGGTCCATTAAGTCTACCATTAACAATAAGTGAATCAGAAAGAAGAACTGATTGAATCAAATCACCACCTTCGTCCCATAAATCAGAACTATCCCCTTTCTCATTTTTAGTATCATTCTTTTGACGATTGAAACAATGCCTCCAAGTCATACGTTCATAAGCACTACGAACGCTATAAGCTTTAACTTGTGGCATAGTCTTCTTTTCAATCAGATATTCAAGAGAATATAATCTATATCTATCACGAGAAGCAAAAGCTCCTTTATAGTTATTACCAACTACATTAGAATAAGCTAAATCTCGAACAACAAGTGATTGACAACACCAATTGCTATTGGAACTATTAGGTTGAGCCATGTAAACAACCCAAGATTTAATTTGTTTACGAGCAATAACTCCAACTTCTTCAAGACCATCAGCGGTTTCAATTTTAGTAGTATCTTTAAATAGTTTAGAAAAGAAATCTGTAGGATCGAATTTAAATCTAAACATACGATGTTTAACAGCACCGTCATTACCGGTCATATTGAAGTTAGAAGTCTTGAAGTAATAACTACTCTTTTGAGTATTATAAATAGGATAAACATTAATAAGTTTACCTTTATAATCAATAAGACCTAAATATAAAAAGTAATATTCATTATCTTTGATACAAGTATCATTAGAAAGATCTTTCTTTTCAAAATCGCCTTTATCACCAACAGATTTGAATAATTCTTCTTTAATTTTGATATTACCAGTACCATTAAGACCATTAGCAGTACATAAATTTTTATCTTTGATATGCTTGTCAAGACCGGTAATATCATTCATACTAACATTAGCACGAATAAGTTGTGAATTAAAATTAGTATGAGCTTGATCTTTAATATATGAAATATTACCAATTACAATATCATTAAGAGTAACTGTGTTTAAACTATTGATACCACTGATATAAACAGTTGTACTATTTTTACCTTTAATATCAATATTTTCATACTCGTAAGCTTTCTCTTCATCTTCACCTTTATAGATAATACCAAGTTTACATTCATCAAACTGAGAATCTATATTAGTAATATCAATTTGAAACTTACGAGACGTAAGCTGACCAGCTTTAATACTTTCATTGTATTTAGGTGCAGCAAAGTATGTAGGAGATAGCAAAGAATAGTCAGTATAATCTCCGGTTTTAAGTTTATATGCAACAGCAAATTGATATGATCCTGCAAGTAAACCACCACCATCAATAGACTGAACTGTTAATGTAGGATATTCAACATCAGGTATAAGATTCAATAGTTTCTCTTTAGTTAAATCAGTACCTAAACTGTAAATAGTCGTAGTATTATCAGAATAATCTTTTGCAAGATTATAGTCATCACAAAAGGTATTAAGATTCATCAAACGAGTTTCATTAGCAGCAGTTGAATTACCTTCTGTAAAAGTAATAATCAGATGATTATTTTTGTTATAAGAATAAGCACCAGTAATAGGACGATCTTCACTAAAGTTTAAAACTGTACTATTACCAACTAGAGGGGCTTTATAAATAACATCTGAATACTTTATATCACCTTCAATAGTTTCATCACTATGCCATATAATATAGTCTCCGTCAGGTACACTAGGATTAGCACCGTTTCTATTAACGAAAAAAAGCACCACTCCAACGGGAATCGGAATGGTGCCAATACACTGACCATAATCAGAATAATCATGATGTTTCTCAAATCCATTTTCATTGATAAGAGTCTCACCATCCTCGTTATATAGAACATTAAGTGCATAAGACTTAGTATCACTATTGACTAATGACGGATTCGCGTTAGGGTAAAGACCTGCGTTTACTTTCATAGCCGTTTACATAATGATTTTTCATATTTAAGAAGTTTAATAACGATCTACTACAATCATCACGTTTATCTTTAGTAAGCCTATTACAAGCATTGCGAACTTTAATTTTAGCATTATCGTAAGCAAGTGCCGGATTAGTATAAGGATTACTATCTCTAAGATTTAAAACTGGATGCCTGTAATTACGTTGAAGAATACGCATCATAACAAAGTTCTTTAGAGCATCAATAAGAACATCATTATTAGGTATAAGAGGAACATTGATTTTAAGAATCTCGTCAAGTGTCATTGGCAACCCGTGAAATAAGATGCCTAGCGTACCTTTTCTGACATTCAGATGCAAATACGACCCGTTAATCGAATACGTGTATAAACTGCCGGAAATCGTCCGTATGAAGTCAAAAACGACATTCTCTGTAAGGTTTACTCCTATCGGGAATGAAACGGCGAGCGGTATATAATTTCCATCATCATGCTCAAATGGAGCAGGATTAGTAGTAAAATCCGCACGTTTACCATTAATTGTAACAAGACGTATATTCTCACAACCCTCTGGAATCTCACAACGATACTCATCAAAATCGATAATTTTACCAACATTAATAAGATGCTGTTGAATATTTAAATCAGCAAGAGCTTCACATATCCAAGTAGGAATACGAGTCATAAAGTCCATAGAATGAACATCATAATCTTCTATAATCCTATGAATAACAACACTAGAACTAATCAAGTTTTGGTCTAATGTATTCATCTACTTCATTGTTTTTAATACGTTCTCTTTTGCTTTTAGTAGGCGGATACCTATCCATAATAGTTTTATCATATTCAATCATGTATTTGAGTTTAGCATCAAATGCAAGATTATCCGCTTTAATAACTTCTTCTATAGATTTATGCCTAAGCACCTTATCACTAGTCATAATGTTTACATGACAATGATTAGGTTTAAATTTATAGAATATTTGATTAGGTACAACATCAACACCCATATTATGACGTATCCATTTACAGAACCAATAATACGGATTATCAGATTTAACGTGCCAATTCTTACCATAAGGATTAAGAAAACTCTTAACTTCGATACCAGCGGCAATCATCTCATCCCTAAGACGAAACGACGCAGCCCAATCAACAGATTCTCTAGCAACAGCACGTTGAACTTGAAACTTACCAATGTAAGTACCTAAAGAAACACTATCACCACGAATAAGATTCTCAATTAGAGACTTATTAAGACCTCTTTGTATTTGATTAAATATCGGATAAGGAATACGACACATCCAATCATAATATCTAATAATAGCAAGAAGTTTAGGAATACGAATCGTAGACAAATAAACAAAACGATTGAACGTAATACGAAGAGATACTGCTTTAGCTTCGTCACTCCAATTAAGTTTACGTAAGAGTTTAACACCTTTAACTCGTTTACCTAAAATAAGATCATCAATAATCTCTTTAGTTATTCCATTCGATTCAAGAAGATTCAGATTAGCATAACAGATATTAGCTAGATTATTACGTCTAACATAAATATTATGAAGATCAGTACTTAATTTCTCGATAGTGTTATAACATTGTTCGAGATAATCGTGGTAATAGTGCATGGATTCCATATAGTTTATTCTACTTTATTATGGATTAAACGTTGAGTACCATTAGGATCATTAGGAGCATAAGTTGCATCACTAATAATCTTAACCTCGTGTTCTGTAGGCTTAATACCAAATTCAGTTCTAAGAACCTCATAAGTTATACGTTCTATCATATCAGCAGGAAGTGGAAGTTCAATATCTTGACCATCATCTTCCATATACATAGTGATAACCTCAGCAGGATTTTCAGCTACATACACGATTGTTACAAACTTATAATTTTTAGCATCAATCTCAAAGTTTTTGAGAGTATTTTTGATAATAATTTTAAGTTTACCATTAATGATTTGATACACTCCCCAAACCCCAGTAGGGGAATAGACTGTGGTAAGGAGCGGAACTACGCTATTATTAGCGTACTTATATGTAATAAGACTCCCATCATCATGTTGAGTATAAACATGAAGAAAAGGTGCATCATTAGGCATACGTAAAGGTGTAGGAACTCGATGCTCAGTAGTAAGAACCATATCTTTAGCACCAATTCCCGCATATGTGTTTTCTATATCGGTAAGCGGAACGCAGATAAGAGGAACATTAAAGCTAACTTTAAGCACCTCATCTACACCATTGCGCTCAATACTCTGACGAATAAAAGTAGCAAAGAGTGCCTTACAAGCATCTTTAGCTCTCTCTTGAATGCTATGATCACCGGGCTTACCTAATATATTAGAAATCTTACTTCCTAATTGATTAAGTGTTGCCATAATAATACATTAAACAAT
>OLRQ01001843.1_pt1 | contig 14776 bp, 10 predicted proteins | sample 1671971 | NCBI WGS metagenome assembly OLRQ01 (sample SAMEA3136631, study PRJEB25190) | human gut metagenome | biome: human gut; feature: human-associated habitat; material: faeces | place: Austria | collected 2013 | reverse complement strand
AGACAATCCTGCAATGAATTATTTGTGCATGTTAAGGATTGATAAGTGCATGCCCATGGTGCTATAATAAATATATTGGGCTGCTATAACCTTGAATGGGTTGCAACCTCGCTGTAGGGGCGGATGCTTGCATTGCGGGGTCGCGTAGCAATCAAAGCCCCAGTGGGGCTTTGAACCGCACGAGCGAGCCAGCTTTTGCTGGCTGGCGGCCATGATTTTGGCCGCCAAGCGGACCCGCGGGTCGATACAAGCATCGACCCCTACATACGGGATGCTCCCTACTATTAATCACAAAAAACAAAACCCCCGCCGTTATTCCTTGCGAACAACAGCGGGGGATATTTTTATGGTTGCGCCTTACTTATCTTACTTATACTCATCCAGCAAATTGGTCATGCTCTTCAGGCTGATGGCCAGGGTCGAGGCGTTGTGCAGCAGGGCCGAAGTGGCAGGCTGCAAAATGCCCATGGCGCCCAGCACGATCAGCGTGCTGTTGAAGCCCATGATAAAGCGGTAGTTGTCATGGGTACGCTTCTGCAGGCCGTTGGCGATGCACTTCAGGATGACCAGTTCATTCAGGCTGTCGGCGGCCACGGTCACATCGGCGATCTCGCGGGCAATGGCAGCGCCGTCGCTGATGGCAATGCCAACATCAGCAGCGGACAGGGCGGGGGAGTCGTTGATGCCGTCGCCCAGCATGATGACGGTGTGGCCTGCGGCCTTCTCCTGCTCCACAAAGCGGGCCTTGTCCTCGGGCAGCACCTCGGCATAGTAGGCGTCCACGCCTACCTGCTTGGCAATGACGGAAGCCGTGCGGTCGTTGTCACCGGTCATCATCACAGCCTTGCGGATGCCTAAGCCGCGCAGGGCCTTCAACACATCGGCGGCCTCCTCGCGCAGCGGATCGGCAATGCAGATGACACCGGCCAGTTCACCGCCGATAGCCAGATACAAATGGGAATATTCCGGCGGCAGAGCGTCAAATTTGTCGCTCTCGCTGGTGGGGATGTAGCAGCCCTCATCCTCAAATACAAAGTGCTGGCTGCCGATGACGACTTTCTCACCGGCTACGCTGCTGGCGATGCCGTGGGCCACGACGTACTGCACTTCGCTGTGCATTTCCTCGTGGTTGATGCCCTTCTGGGCAGCGGCCTGCACAACGGCGTTGGCCATCGAGTGGGGATAATGCTCCTCCAGGCAGGCGGCAATGCGCAGCACATCGTCGGCATTGCGGCCGCCAAACGGCACAACGTCCACCACGGTGGGGGTAGCATGGGTCAGGGTGCCGGTCTTGTCGAAGACAATGGTGTCGGCCTTGGCCAGGGCTTCCAGATACTTGCCGCCCTTGACGGTGATATGGTAGCTGCCGCACTCACGCATAGCAGAAAGCACCGCCAGCGGCATGGACAGCTTCAGCGCGCAGGAGAAGTCGACCATCAGGATCGAGATAGCGCGGGTGGTGTTGCGGGTCAGTGCGTAGGTAACGGCGGTGCCCAGCAGGCTGTAAGGCACCAGCTTGTCTGCCAGGGCGGCGGCACGGGTCTCGCTGGAAGACTTCAGCTTTTCGGAAGCCTCGATCATCTGCACGATCTGGTCATAGCGGCCGTTGCCGGCCTGCTGCTCCACGGTCATCACCAGCTGGCCTTCCTCGACCACGGTGCCGGCATACACAACAGCGCCGGTGCTCTTGCGCACGGGTTCAGCCTCGCCGGTCAGGGAGGCCTGGTTCACACTGGCTTCACCCTCCAGCACGCGGCCATCCAGCGGGATGACGCTGCCCGTGTGTACAACCACGGCGTCGCCGGGGCGCACCTGGCTGATGGGCACCAGTACCTCGCCCTCGGCAGTCTGCTGCCAGACGCGGTCAACGTTCAGTGACATACAGCGGGCCAGATCGCTCAGAGACTTCTTGCGGGTCCACTCCTCCAGCAGCTCGCCCAGCCGCAGCAGGAACATAACGGACCCTGCTGTGGAGAAGTCCCCCCGCAGCATTGAAACGCCGATGGACAGCGCATCCAGCACTTCCACTTCCAGCTTGCGGCGCAGCAGGCAGGTCAGCCCGCGCCACAGGTAGGGCAGGCTGCGCACGGCGGTGTAGGCGATGCGCAGCGGCATCGGCAAAAACAGCTTGCGCGCAAGGTGGAAGATCGTCATATTGACGAGCTTTTCCTGATACTCACGGTTCACAGCGCGGGGACTGTTGGCGGGTACCTCGGCCAGGGCTTCCACATCAAAACGGAAGGCGGCCAGGCCCTTCACCAGGCTTGCGCGGTTCTCGGTATATACGACCACCACATCACAGGTGCGCTCATACACGGCGGCGGTGCGCACGCCGGGCAGGGCCGCCAGGTAATCCTGCAGCTGGTCGGCTTCGGCCAGGCTCATGCGCGGCTTGTTCAGGTGCAGGCGCATGCGGCCTTTGCTTTCATGCAAAATTTTCCATTTCATTGTTATACTCTCCCACAAATAAAAAGCTGCCCACCGTGCAGCGGGCAGCTCTTTTCAGTGAAAATTATTCGGCTGCCTTGTCTTCAGCGGCCTCGTCGGCAACGACAGCGGCCTCGTCAGCGGCGGCGCGCTCCTCGTTGATCTCCTTGGCGTCGGCCAGGATGTCACCGCAGTTCTCCTGCAGGGTGGTAGCAGTCTCCATGACGCTGTCCTTCATGCGCAGCACAGCGGCGGTGCACTGGGTGTACAGCTTCTTGGCGTCCTTGCTGGTCAGAATTTCGATACCGGCGGAACCAAACAGTGCGCCGCCTGCGAACAATGCAACTTTAGCTAAATTCATAATTTTTGTCCTCCACTCTATATATTTCACAACAGTGTTGAGATGTTGACAACAGAGTTGTTGTCGGTGTACAAAATATTTTATTAGGGTTAGTTATAACTGGGTTATACGCAATCGGCCGGAAAATATGCCGTTTGGATTTTTGTCAAGCGCTGGCACCGCTCTCATTTTCGGGCGGTGTGGGGCAGGGGACACGGCGCAATTCGGTGGGGCGGCAGCCGGTATGGCGGCGGAAGGCTGCCGCAAAGCGGCTGGGGTCCTCGTACCCCACGCGGTGGGCAATCTCGGCCACCGGAAGGTCGCTGCTGCGCAACAAATTGGCGGCGGTGTCCATCCGCAGCCCCCGCAGATAGCTGGCCACTGGTACGCCGTACAGCGCCTTAAAGCAGATCTTCAGCGAGCTTTGGGATAGGTGGAACCGCGCGGCCAGCTCGGCCAGCGTGATGTGGCTGCCCTGGTTGGCCAGCAGGTAATCGTGGGCCTGGCGGGTGTGCTCCAGCTGCAGGCGGTCAAAGTAGGGTGTGGGCGGTGTTTCCACTTCGGTGTAGCGGCTCACCAACTCATCCCAACAGTTCATGGCGGCGGCCACGACCTGTGGATCATACATTACACCGCTGTTTTTCTCGATTTCATGGTGGCAGACCGTTGCGGTCATGGCCGGGCGGTAGCTGCGGTTGCTCATCATGGCGTCGATGGAATCCGCCACCGCGATGATGCGCGCCCCCAGCGGAATGGCGGTCCCGGCCAGTTGGTCCGGGTAGCCGCGGCCGTCCCACCGCTCGTGATGGTGCCGCACGATGAGCGCCACCCGCTGGAACTGGGGCACCTTGCGAAGGATGTCGTACCCCGTCACGGGGCAGCGGCGCATCTCCTCCCACTCGGCGTCGGTCAGCGGGCCGGCTTTGCGCAGCACGGCGTCGGACATCGAAATTTTGCCGATGTCATGGGCGAAAGCGGCAACCTGCACCGTGGTGGTGTCGTCCTCGCTCAAGTGCAGGACCCGGGCCAGCACCACCGCCATAGCGGCCACCCGGTCGGAATGGTGGGCAGTGTAGACATCCCGTGCGTCCACGGCGGCAACGATGCTTTGGATCAGATCGCGGCAGGTCGGCAGAGAAGAACTTACAGGCTCCGTCATGGAACGCACCTCCTTTTATAATTTACACCGCAATACCCGGTTGGCGGATAGGGCGGAAAGATTCACAAATCCTAACAGTTAGCGTAGACTATCTTACCGCCTTTAGGGCAAAATGTCAAGTGCACGGCCGCCCAAAAACCGCCCTGCTGCCAGAAAACATGTCAAACGGGCAGGAATAAGACCGATTGTGAATTTATTTTGGGCAAAAACCTGTTATCTTATTGACAAAGCACCCCTGTACATGGTATCGTATCGCTGGTTAGCAAAAGCTAACCAAAAGCGCGCCCACATGCCTGCGCATGGGCATGTTTGCACGGCACTTCACCCATACTATCCCTGTTCAATATTGTTATAGATAGAAAGGAACGTGCACCATGAGTTATCTGGAAATTGAAAAGGTCATCGGCCGTGAGATCATCGACTCCCGCGGCAACCCCACTGTCGAAGCCGAGGTCTGGCTGGCTGACGGCACCATCGGCCGCGGCGCTGCCCCCAGCGGCGCTTCCACCGGCGAGTTCGAGGCCCTGGAGCTGCGCGACGGCGACAAGAGCCGTTTCGGCGGCAAGGGCGTCAGCAAGGCTGTCGAGAACATCAACACCACCATCAACGAGGTGCTGGTCGGCCTGGATGCCGCTGACATCTATGCGGTCGACGCTGCCATGCTGAAGGCTGACGGCACCAAGGATAAGTCCAACCTGGGTGCCAACGCCATCCTGGCGGTCTCCATCGCTGCGGCCCGTGCTGCTGCCATCTCTCTGGACATTCCCCTGTACCGCTTCCTGGGCGGCGTTTCCGGCAACAAGCTGCCCGTCCCCATGATGAACATCCTCAACGGCGGCGCCCATGCAGCCAACACTGTTGACGTGCAGGAATTCATGATCATGCCCGCCGGCGCCCCCAGCTTCAAAGAAGGCCTGCGCTGGTGCACCGAGGTCTTCCACGCCCTGCAGGCTCTGCTGAAGAGCAAGGGTCTGGCTACCTCCGTTGGCGATGAGGGCGGCTTCGCTCCTGACCTGGCCAGCGATGAGGAGGCGATCCAGCATATCCTCGAGGCCATCGAGAAGGCCGGCTATGTGCCCGGCAAGGACTTCGTCCTGGCCATGGATGCCGCTTCCAGCGAGTGGAAGGGCAGTAAGAAGGGCGAGTATAAACTGCCCAAGTGCGGCAAGGTCTTTACCAGCGAGGAGCTGGTCGAGCACTGGAAGCAGCTGGTCGAGAAGTATCCCATTTACTCCATCGAGGACGGCCTGGATGAAGAGGACTGGGAAGGCTGGCAGTATATGACCAAGGAGCTGGGCGGCAAGGTCCAGCTGGTGGGCGACGACCTGTTCGTCACCAACACTGAGCGCCTGTCCAAGGGCATCAGCCTGGGCTGCGGCAACTCCATCCTGATCAAGCTGAACCAGATCGGTTCTGTCTCTGAGACGCTGGAGGCCATTAAGATGGCCCACAAGGCTGGCTACACCGCCATTGCTTCTCACCGTTCCGGCGAGACCGAGGACACCACCATTGCTGACCTGGCCGTTGCCCTGAACACCTGCCAGATCAAGACCGGTGCCCCCAGCCGCAGCGAGCGCGTTGCCAAGTATAACCAGCTGCTCCGCATCGAGGAAGAACTCGGCGGTGCTGCCCAGTACCCCGGCTTCGGTGCCTTCAACATCAAGCGCTGATTTCCGCATAAAGGCCCCCCTCTGGGAGGGAGCCAAAAAAGTTGAAAATGTTGCCTGGACAACATACTAAATCCTTATCTTTTGGTATGATATACCTGCCGGGTGGGAAAATCCATCCGGGTACACAATTTTCCAGTTGCACAACGTACTATCCATAGTGTATAATGTCACTGGTAAAGCCTATATCTGGTATTCCTGATTTTAAAAAGAGGTGCAATATGACAGATTTCAAACAGTGGGAAGGCTTTGAAGGCCGTATCTGGAAAGAGGAAGTCAACACCCGCGACTTCATCCAGAAGAACTACACCCCCTACGACGGTGATGAAAGCTTCCTGGCTGGCCCCACCGATGCTACCAACAAGCTGTGGGACGCCCTGCAGAAGCTGCAGAAGGAAGAGCGTGCCAAGGGCGGCGTGCTGGACATGGAGACAGAAGTCGTCTCCGGCCTGACCGCATACGGCCCCGGCTACATCGACCCCGAGCTGAAGGATCTTGAAAAGGTCGTCGGCCTGCAGACCGATAAGCCCCTGAAGCGTGCTTTCATGCCCTACGGCGGCATCAAGATGGCTGAGCAGGCCTGCACGACCTACGGCTATCAGCCCAGCGAAAAGCTGCACGAGATCTTTACCAAGTACACCCGTACCCATAACCAGGCTGTGTTTGATGCCTACACCCCCGAGATGAAGAAGGCCCGCCACAGCCACATCGTCACCGGCCTGCCCGACACCTACGGCCGCGGCCGTATCGTCGGCGACTACCGCCGTGTGGCCCTGTACGGTATCGATTACCTCATCAAAGCCAAGCAGAACGACTTCGCCAACTGCGGCGACGGAACTATGACCGAGGAGGTTGTCCGTCTGCGTGAGGAGATCGCCCTGCAGATCAACGCCCTCAAGGGCATGAAGGAGATGGCTGCCTCCTACGGCTACGACATCTCTGAGCCTGCTGCCAACGCAAAAGAGGCTGCCCAGTGGCTGTACTTCGGCTACCTGGCCGCTATCAAGACCCAGAACGGCGCTGCCATGTCTGTCGGCCGCGTTTCCACCTTCCTGGACATCTACATCCAGCGCGATCTGGACAACGGCACCCTGACCGAGACCGAGGCTCAGGAGCTGATCGACCACATGGTCATGAAGTTCCGTATGGTCAAGTTCGCCCGTATCCCCAGCTACAACCAGCTGTTCAGCGGCGACCCCGTCTGGGCCACCCTGGAAGTTGGCGGCATCGGCATGGACGGCCGCTCCATGGTCACCAAGAACGACTTCCGTTTCCTGCACACCCTGGAGAACATGGGCCCCGCTCCGGAGCCGAACATGACGGTTCTGTACTCCTCCGCTCTGCCCAAGACCTTCAAGGATTACGCCTCCAAGATCTCCATCAGCACCTCTTCCGTCCAGTACGAGAACGACGATGTGATGAAGCCCGTCTGGGGCGATGACTACTCCATCTGCTGCTGCGTGTCTGCTACCCAGACCGGCAAGGAGATGCAGTTCTTCGGCGCCCGCGCCAACCTGGCCAAGTGCCTGCTGTACGCCATCAACGGCGGCGTGGACGAGAAGCTGGGCGAGCAGGTCGGCCCCGCTTACGCCCCCATCACTGCCGAATATCTGGATTACAATGAGGTCATGGCCAAGTATGATGTCATGATGGACTGGCTGGCCGGTCTGTACGTCAACATCCTGAACCTGATCCAGTATATGCACGACAAGTACTACTACGAAGCCGCCGAGATGGCCCTCATCGATACCGATGTCCGCCGCACTTTTGCCACCGGCATCGCAGGCTTCAGCCATGTGGTCGACTCTCTGTCCGCCATCAAGTACGCCAAGGTCAAGTGCATCCGCAATGAGCAGGGCCTCGTCACCGATTACGAGATCGAAGGCGATTTCCCGAAGTACGGCAACGATGATGACCGCGCCGATGACATCGCCGTTGAGCTGCTGCGCAGCTTCCTGGAGAAGATCAAGCGCCGCCACACCTATCGCAACTCCGAGCCCACCACCTCGATCCTGACCATCACCTCCAACGTTGTCTACGGCAAGGCCACCGGCGCTATGCCCGATGGCCGCAAGGCTTACACCCCGTTTGCCCCCGGCGGCAACCCGTCCTATGGTGCAGAGACCCACGGCCTGCTGGCATCCCTGAACTCCGTTGCCAAGCTGCCCTATCACTGGGCACTGGACGGTATCTCCAACACCCAGACCATCAACCCCGATGCCCTGGGCCACAGCGAGGGTGAGCGTATCAACAACCTGGTGCAGGTCATGGACGGCTACTTTGACCAGGGAGCCCATCACCTGAACGTCAACGTCTTTGGCACCGAGAAGCTGATCGACGCTATGGAGCACCCGGAGAAGGAGGAGTACGCCAACTTCACCATCCGTGTTTCCGGTTACGCCGTTAAGTTCATCGACCTGACCAAGGAACAGCAGCTGGACGTCATCGCCCGTACCTGCCACAAGGTGCTGTAAGTCACCAAAAAAATAAAATAGCAAAAGGGCCTGTGGCTGCGGCTGCAGGCCTTTTTATATGGTATACTAATAGGCAACCCACATACTTTTGGCCCCCTCCGGGAGGGCTCCCGCGAAGCGGGTGGGGGAGAGAGCCCTGGTTTATATACCGCTTTCTCCGACGCACCAATACAAAAACAACGGAGGCAACCTATGTCCGAAACTTTGGGCTACATCCATTCTGTCGAAACCTTTGGCCTGGTCGATGGGCCGGGCGTGCGGTATATTATCTTTATGCAGGGCTGCGCCATGCGCTGCCAGTACTGCCATAACCCCGAGACCTGGGCCTTTACCCAGGACACTGCCAAGACCCCGCAGGAGGCCTTCTCGGCCGCCTACCGCTACCGCAACTATTGGCGCAACAACGGCGGCATCACCATCAGCGGCGGCGAGCCCCTGCGCCAGCTGGATTTCGTCAGCGAGGTGTTCCGCCTGGCCCACGCCAAAAAGGTGCAGACTGCCCTGGACACCAGCGCCCAGCCCTTCGTGCCCGATGACGCCGAATGGATGGCCCGCTTTGACAAGCTGCTGGCCAACACCGATCTGGTGATCTTGGATTTAAAGGAGATCGACGACGAAAAGCACAAAAAGCTGACCGGCCACACGAATAAAAACATTCTGGCTATGGCGCAGTATGTGGCCTCCAAAGGCGTGGACCTCTGGATCCGCCACGTGCTGGTTCCCGGCCTGACCGATGACGCCGACGGCCTGCGCCAGCTGGATGGCTTTATAAAATCACTGCCCACCGTGCGCCGCGTCGAGATTTTGCCTTACCACACGCTGGGGCTTTTCAAGTGGCAGAACCTGGGTATCCCGTACCCGCTGGACGGCGTGCGCGTGCCCACTGCCGAGGAAGTAGCTGCCGCCGAGGCTCTGCTGCACGTAAAAGACTACCCAGACGCCCCGAAAGAGTAAGAATAGACGAAATCCTTTTGCAGAGCAGGGACGAACATGGTTCGCCCGCCTCTTAATTGCCGCCGCATGTATGTAGGAGCCGATGCAAGCATCGGCCCGCAGGCGCTCCGACAAATGCTTTTTTGTCAGGTTTTACACGATAAATAACGTTACAATGGCAAAAAATCAAACACTTTTCTACACGAAAAAAATCCTACAAAAAATACAGGAATTATTTTGGAAAAACGCTTGACATTAAGGCTTTGATATGGTAAAGTATAACCGCGGTTAGCTGATACTAACCATAACCAATCTCGAACCCTATCGGCCTATTGCCTCACCGGTGCGGTTCCTGCCAATAACAGGCTGCGCCTCCGTTATGGCGTTTTGCTCTGCGCCTTTTTTAGCGGTCTGCTTATTGCGTTACGCCCGCATCGTTTACTGCTCCAAACGATGCGGGATTTTTTTATGCCCGCAGCCTAAAAGGGCTCCCTTTGCACAAGGGAGCCTTTAGATTCTACAAAATAGCAGGGTCGGCACACGATAGAAAGTGTATCGACCCTGCTCCTTATTTAATCTCTTCTCATCCGCCCTAATAGTAAATAATACCCGGCCCAATCCAGCTTGCCGTACAGGGGGGCGTTGGCGCGCCGGGCTTCGTCCACACGGCACACAAGGCCCACGTTACGCCAGCGGCAGGGCAGGTAATAGGCGCTGTAGCAGTGCTCGATCTTCATCCGCTCCAGCAGCGCCCGCAGCCAGGGACTGCGCAGCGCGGCCTCGGCCTTGTAGCCTTTCAGCCGCTGGGTGGGGGAGGGATCGCGCCGCATGATGTCGGCCACGCCCTCGGCAAACACCTGCAATTCGGCGCGGTGTAAGGGGCGCATGTCCTCGGCCGGGCAGGCGGCGGCATGGCAGGCGGCGTTCAGCTTGGCAAAGTGTTTCGGCCAAATATCGCAGTAGTTGGCGTGGTACCGCGTCGAGAGCGTCCCGCCGCGGCTGCAATCATAAAAAGTCAGGGGGCTGGTCATTACCCGGTAGCCGAACTCCGGCACCGTCTGCCCCAGCAGGGCGATGTAATCCAGCACAAACTGCAGGTCCTCGCCCAAGGTGTACTGCACATCAAACTGCAGCTGCTTGGCCAGGTCGGTCCGGTACAGCTTGTTCCAGGGCATAGCCAGCAGGCAGTCCAGCCACAACCGGGCCAGCCCTGCCTGGGGGCGCGGCTCCGCATCGGCAGCCACGGCGGCGGGGTCTTTTTCGTCGGTGGTATAGTGCCACACCACAAAGTCCTGCGGCGCGGCGCGCTGGGCGGTCAGGGCTGCCTGCAAAGCACCGGGGCGCAGTGCATCGTCGGAATCCAAAAAGACGATAAACTCACTGTCCGCGGCAGCCAGTCCGCTGTTGCGTGCACCCGAAACACCTAAATCGTCCTGGTGGATGACCGTCACCCGGTCGTCCTTTGCGGCCCAGGCGTCGCAGAGCGCACCGCTTTCGTCGGGGCTGCCGTCATCCACCAAAATGCAGGTCAGTCCGCCCTCCACCTGCTGAGCCAGTACGCTTTCCACGCAGCGGTCCAGAGTGGCCATGGCTTTGTATACGGGCACCACCACGCAAATAGCTGCTTTGCTCATGGCGTCCCTCCGTTCTGTGCGATCTCGCTCACAATGCGCACAAATTCATCATAGTAACGTGTAACAGAAAAATCCTGTGCCCGCTTGGCCCCGGCGGCGCCCATCTCGGCGCACAGGGCCGGGTGCTCGTACAGCATGCGGATGCTCCACGCCAGCTGGTCGGCGATGTTCTCGCCCCGCTCCACCAGAACGGCCTGACTGCCCTCCAGATATTCGGGCATACCGCCGCTGCGGGTAGCCAGCACGGGGCGGCCGCAGGCCATGGCCTCCATGGCTACCAGCCCGGCGGCTTCCTCCACCAGGGTCGGCACACAGACAAGGTCGGCCAGGCGGTAGTAATCGGGTAGGTCCTCGTTGGGGATGTAGCCGGTAAACTGTACGCGGTCGCCCAGCGCCTTGGCCTGCTGCTCCAGCTTGCGCAAAAAGCTGCTTTGCTGGGTGCGGCCAAAGAACGGACTGCCCACGATCAGCAGCCGGATATTCGGCACCGGCAGCTTGCTCAGCGCTTCCATCAGCTTGTGGATGCCCTTGTCCGGCTCCAACCGGCCGCAGAACAGCATCACAAAATCCCTGGGGCCAAAGCCCAGCCGGGTGCGCAGGGCCATCGGCGGCGGGGCAGGGCGGAAACGCTCGGTATCGATGCAGTTATATAAAATGTAAGCGCTGCGGCGGTCAAGACTGCTGTTTTGCAGGTAATCGTCCCGGATGAACTCGCTTAATGCCAGCACGCCGCCGTAAATAGTATCCATGGCAGGGCTGCCGCTGGTCTGGCCGTGCAGGTGGGCCAGGCAGCGCTTGCGGCCAAACATGCGGCTGATGGCGCTGCACTGGGTCAGGTTGCCGCCCTCAGCCACGATGACATCGGGCGGGGGCAGTTCCAGCGCCAGCGAGAGCTGCACTTTCTGGTACCACGGGTCGTAGGGGGCAGCAATACCCACGCACCGTTCCAAAAAGACCATGGGCCAATAGCGGCGGTGGCCATGGGGGCGGGCGACGTACAGCATTTTGGTGTGCTGCAGGCCCTCGGCGGCACGGCGGGCGGCCTCATCAGGCACGCTGGCGCATAGCAGATCCAGCCGGCCCTGCTTCTCGTTTTCACGGATCAGATGGGTCAGCAGCGTTTCTACCGCGCCGCCCTGCACCGCAGGCACCGGCAGGTCCGGCGGCGGGATCAGCAGCACGCGGGGGCGCTTGTTTGCGTCTTTCTCTTTGTCGGGTTTCAGGATGGGCAAAGGGGGTAACTCCTTGTTAGGGTCACGCCGTACTGTAGGGGCGGATGCGGGCATCGACCCCTACAAAAAAGCACGAACCACAAAAATTATTTTTTGATCGGGCACAAACTCTCCGCGCTCATCATGGCCCAGCGGGCGGCGGAAAGTTTCTCGGTCATCTTCATCTGGCGGCAGTTGGGCAGGTAGCTGATGAGCCCCTGCATCAAAAACTGCTCCTTGCTAATGGCCTTCACCAGCTGCGGGGTGGGGTTCTGGCGCACCTTGGCACACAGGAAGAGATACCGACGCCAGCAGGCTGCATAGGCGGCATCGATCACCGCGCGGTCAGCACCGTTTTCCACATAGAAGCGGTAGCGGTCGGCCAGGCCGTCCACGGCGTCAAAGGCTTCGGGCTTGGTGTTGGTGCGGCAGATGCTGCCGCCGCGCAGCCGGTAGTGGTACAGCACCTTATCCACGCAGACGACCTTGTCGCACCGCCAGAACAGGCGGTGGGCCACAAAGTCATCCTCGTGCAGGCGGCCTTCGGGGTAGTGCAGCAGCTTCCAGACCTCGGCGCGGTAGAGCTTGTTCCAGGCAACGGTGTACACGGTGCCGTTGGGGGTATAAAACTCATTCAGCAGGTCTTTGCCGCAGAAAACGCCCTCGGCGTTGGGGCGGGTATAGCTGGCAGGATCGCAGCTCTTGCCGTTCTCCTGCACGTCCTCCACGGAGCAAAGCGCCATGTAGGCGTCATTTTTCTCGCAGGCGGCGTACAGGGTGTGCAGGTAGCCGGGGCAGACCACATCGTCCGAGTCCACAAAGGCGTAGTAGCGGCCGCGGGCGGCATCGATGCCGGTGTTGCGGGCGGCGGACAGGCCCTGGTTCTCCTGGTGGAAAACCCGCACACGCTTGTCCTTGGCGGCAAACTCATCGCACATTTCGGCGCAGCCGTCGGTGGCGCCGTCGTCCACCAGCAGCACCTCAAAGGGTACTTCCACTTCCTGCTTCAGGATGCTGTCCACGCACTCTTTCAGGTACGGTTTGGTATTGTAGATCGGTACGATCACGCTGATTCCGATATGTTCCATCGTTTATTTCCCCTTCCTCTTTGCTGTCAGGCGTCCCCAGGCCGTGGCGGCCCCGTAAAAGGCCGATGGATTGGCACTGAACAGGACAAGCCGTACTTTTTCCCCCGCCGACAGCAGCGGGCTGCGCATCAGGTCCGGCACAACGGCATCCAGATGCTTTTTATGTGCCATAAACTGGTCTTTCAGATCGTTCAGATTGCCAGCCGCGCCGGATTGGCACCAGAACTGGTAAAACAGCCGCCAGTAGCAGGCCGTGGCCCATTGCTGGTATTCCGTGCGGTCTGGTTTGGCGGCAAAATATTGCAGCCAATCCCAGTACATGCGCAGGTCATCCAGCTTGCGCGGCGGGAAGCCGACCGTGGTGATCTGCCCCGCGCGGGTGCGGTAATGGTAGAGCGTATCACCCAGGCAGTTGCATTTCTCACCCTCAAACACGCGGTGCAGCACGCTGGCGTCGTCGCCAAAAAGCATCGTTTCATCGTAATGGATGCCTTTGTCTTTAAACAGACGCGCATCAAACAGCTTGTTCCAGCTCAGCGGTCCGTAAAAGGTGCCGGTCTTAAACGCATCCAGTAAAAGCTCCTGGGCGTCATGCACGCCCCGCAAGTCACTGGTGACGACGCGGCCCTCAATTTTGCTGCCGTCCTCGTCGATGCAATCGCCCGCGCAGGCGGCCAGCCGCACGCCGGGGGCCTGTACAGCGGCGTAGAGTTTCTCATACATATCCGGCGCGATCAAATCGTCGGAATCGACAAAGCCGATGTAGTCGCCGCGGGCGTTGTCCAGTCCCATGTTGCTGGCGCTGGCAGGGCCGCCGTTCTCCTTGTGGAAAACGCGGATGCGGGCATCGGTCTTGGCCAGTGCATCGGCGACCTCGCCGCTGTTATCAGGGCTGCCGTCGTCGACCAGCAGCAGTTCAAAATCGGTAAACGTCTGGGCCAGGATGCTTTGCACGGTCAGCGGCAGATAATGCCCGGTTTTGTAAACCGTGGTGATAATGCTGATTTTGGGGTGATCCATCGCCATGGCGGACTCCTTTTATCATTTACAAAAATCGCTGTTTGGCCAGCGTGTAGGCAGCCAGCAACCCCGGCGCGCGCAGCGCCAGCCCCAGCTTGTAGGGCAGGGCCAGCAGGCGGTTGGGGTCGTTTTGCAGCCGCGCCCGCAACGCCGCGCGGGCATCGGCATCAGCCAAAATGCGGGCAAATACATCCCGCCGTTGTTTATAGGTCAAACTGCCCTTGCAGCCGGTCAGCAGCCCGTACTGGTTGATGCAGGCACGCACCCGGCTGGTTTGCAGGTAGGGGGCGGGGTCAATGCCGTTTTGGGTCAGCAGAACTTCCAGCGCCGGGCGGGTGATGGCCTCGGCATCCAGCAAGTCTCCCCGCAGTGAGCGGGAAAGGCTGCCGATCCCTACATCGTTTTGTTTATAGTATACACCATGCAGGCAATAAATGGCAGAGCCATTTTGTAAAAATTGCAGATTAAACAAAACATCTTCGTTGATCTGCAGCCGCGGGTCGAACCGCAGCGCCCCTATTACGGCCCGACGGAACAGTTTGGGGTAGGGGGCCGCCAGCAGGCCGCTGGTAAACAGCAGCGGCTCCAGCGCAGCGCCCAATGCGGACAGATCCGGGTAAAAGCCCGGTGCCAGCACCCCGGTGGTGTCGCCGCCGCTGGCCCGGCACAGGTGAAACAGCAGCAGGTCGGCTTTTTGGGCGGTGTCATCCAACGCGGCCAGCTCGTCCCACAGGCCGGGCAGCAGTTCGTCGTCGGCGTCTAAAAACAGCACCCAGTCGCCGGTAGCGGCGTCCAGCCCGGTGCTGCGGGCCGCACCCGCGCC
>OLRQ01001830.1_pt1 | contig 14905 bp, 17 predicted proteins | sample 1671971 | NCBI WGS metagenome assembly OLRQ01 (sample SAMEA3136631, study PRJEB25190) | human gut metagenome | biome: human gut; feature: human-associated habitat; material: faeces | place: Austria | collected 2013 | reverse complement strand
GCCTTGATGACACTGCGTTTGACGCAGTGTCATCAAAATTGGCTGACCATGATGGCAGGGTCAGCCAATTTTGAGGACATAGGAACATCATGTCTGTTATGTTCTATCATCCCCGAGTGTTTCTTCAATCAGGCGGTCAAAGTTGCTCTGATATGTCAGGTTCCGAATGGTTCAATACACCCTCAGCAAGGGCTTTCGCTATTGTCGCTGTTACGCAGCCTTTATCGCGGAGTATCTCCTCTTCGCCTAACTGAAAGAATGCATCAAGCCACTGCGCCCAATCTTTCATATACATTATGTCTCCGCGGCGTGCCTGACGCTCGGCATAGTCGAGGTATATTGTAACGGTCTCATTCAGATTTCGCATCTCTGCTTCATAGAGATATTTTTTCGTTAATACTGCGTATATGCCGGTTGCAACCACAAGATGCCCGATAACAAGGAATTGAAACTTCCGAAGCGCGAACCCCAGAAGCACAACCATGGATAGTTGCTCACCGAGTATATGAAGGCAAGCGAGGATTGCTGAATTTATGAATCGGTTTGACGTTTGTGACAGAGTAGATTCTGGATGGCAATTGGGACATCGTATCATCGAAGCCTGTCGGTTAAAGTCAGGTAATGTAAAACAGGCACTTGGATAGGGCGAGCCTAGCCTTAAGGGAAGGGTGGTCGAATCAGGTTCGTTTCGTTACAATTGAGACCGAGGAATAGTTGAATCTTCTGAAGCGCTAGTATTTTGAAGCCAAGGGACTTGCTGATGACATTTTTATCATCAATAAGTCGATTTATAAAGAGCTTTTGATGGGAAGGAACCAATCGAAAACTGAATTGGCAATCACCGTCATTAGTTTACCAATCCCGGCAGTTAGGAGAAAGTCTCCCCCGGTAAAAAGCATCGTGTGAAAAATATCGTATTTCACAGATTGCGCTATAACTACAAGCAAAACCGTGAGAAGTCACTTGGAGGCAATCCGAGAAAGCTCCAGAAGCGCAGGCAAAGCCTGGGACACCGCCGCCTAGCGGTGAACGATATTTATAGAGAATGAGGAGTTGTTAAAGAGGTAAAAATTATTCTTAAGTTCCACATACCTGAAGATGAAATTGAAGCATTAATCAAGCGCTTCCATAATGTTAGATTTAAGATAGTTTAAAATACTTGTCCCTGTTTTAAGAACATCAATATTGTTAAACAACTGAGTTCGTAATTCGTTTAGTTTTGCAATATCCTCGTCCCAGTCCCCACTATATGTTTCTCTGTTTTTTCGATACAATTATTATTCACTCAAATAAACAGCAGACCCGAACGTTTCACCTCTCGGTAAAAGGTCCAGGTCTGAATACTTTGGCAGCGCCAGCCAATTTCACGAACAAATGAAATATCCTGATTGTTTTAACCCTCGAATTATTGCTGCGACAGAAATCAAGAAAGAATAGAACGCAGCTCCCATACAGAAAACACCTCCTTTCCAGATAGAAAGGAGCTGGCAGCGAGGCTTATATTACCATAACTTTTCAGAATAGTCCATAATTGTAACCGAAATGACCACACCCAAAATAGCGAGCTGGTATGATGATGAGGGGAATTGGAATATCTCCGGTATTATCTGGCCAAGGAAGATGCTTTTGTGGACAATCTGGAAACGACAAAAAGCCGCAGCGACGGCCAAATCGGTGGAAGCGCTTAAAATATAATAGAAGGCAAGATAAGTAAAGAGGAGGGTTCCATTGATGGGTACCCTCCCCTCCTGGATTATTGGACAAATGGGGTTAAGCCTGTGTGCGAGGAAAAAAGGCCGTTAAAAACAGCCAGTGACGCGATGTCACGGATTAGAATCTGTTTAATTTGCGGTCAAAACTGGAGATCGTAGGCTTGCTCAATCACACTTACGAGCTTTGTCAAAAGCTCATTGTAAGGTGCTGCTACACCGAGTCTCTTTGCCTCTGCCGCAGCATAGCCATTCAGGCTCATAATCTCTGTGCGGCGCTTTCCTTTTGCGTCCTGGGCCATTGAGGAATAAGTATCCGGGCTTGTAGCGTGCTCTATGGGTACTGCTTTGTTTCCAAGGCCGAAAATTGTTCTGGGGTTCATATATATGCCGCGCTTCTTTGCAATGGCATCCACTTCCCGGATGACTTCCTGCCTTATGTCAATATAATCCTGAAACTGCGCAGCATTTCTCGCCGTCAGGCGCAGAATAGATGTTGCCGCATTAACTCCACAGTTCATGGCGAATTTTTCCCAGATTCTTGTGATGATGTCTTCGTCATATGCTGCTTCAAGACCAATTTTTCGAAAATCTTCCGCCAGTGTCTGAAGAATCGGTTCAAGCGCTTTATTCTCCGCGCCAATCCATATCTGGTTATGCGCCGGAATTCTTGGCGTTACAACGCCTGGTTCGGGAAGGCCACTGGAAATGGATGTGATTCCGCAGGTAATTCTTGAGGGATCAAAATATTCTGAAATAATCTCCAGATTGCCAAGCCCGTTCTGCATCGTAAGCAGCACCGTGTGTTCATCGCTGACTGCCAGCGCATTCTGCATTGCATCCCGGGAATGAATGCCCTTCGGCATGAAGAGAACTACATCTGCTATACCGGCCTCAGCGGCTTTTGTGGTTGCATTTACCCTTACTTTATACTCATGTTCATCATTGACCGAGAAAAAGCTGGCTTCTTTTATCGTAAGGCCATTTTCTCGGCATGCGGTCATATGCGCCTCAAAGGGGTCAAGAAAGCACACCTCTTCTCCGGCCAGGGCAAGATATCCGCCCAGTGCCGCACCAGTCGCGCCCGCGCCGACAACAACAATTTTCATTTTCAACCTCCAACATGTATAATCTCAGACTGGGCTATGGCTTCCTCGCTCAGCTCCTGGCCGATACCGGGAAGCTCAGGTACCTGAAGTCTGCCGTTCGTAGGCTGATAATCATACTTTCCAAGGCGGCGGAACGCTTCAAGCTCGTTCCAGCTGAGATGCTCATGAATAACGAAATTGGGGATGGCTGTTTCAACATGAAGCGTAGCCGCGCACTGAATGGGGCCACCCATATTGTGTATCTGAATACCGACGCTGTGCAGATTTGCAAAATCGCACATTTTCTTGATCTCAGTAAAGCCTCCAACGATACCAAGGTCAGGCTGTGCAACATCAATAGCTCTGTCCTCAATAAGGCGCTGAAATCCCCAGGTTGAGCCTATACGTTCGCCAGTAGCGATGGGAGTATGTACTCCACGTTTGAACTCAAGGGTAGTACGCGGATTGACGCTACTGCCGGGTTCTTCATAGTAAAGGCACTTATACTGATCAAGCTCACGGCCAACCTGGATGGAGGTGTTCACATCCATAATGCCATGAAATTCGATCACAATGTCCACTTTATCGCCCACGGCGTCTCTGATGGCACCGACACGGTTGGAAACGCTGGCAAGCTGATCACCCCGCGCAAAACCTGTCCACGTCCAGTCTGAGCGTTTTTCCGGAGGCACTGCTTCCTTGTTGGCACTGGCCGCTTTCCCCTCGTCATCTGTCCAGAATGGGTCGACCTTAATTGCCGTAAAGCCCTGCTTTACAGCTTCCATTGCATTTTCCGCATACTCCTCCGGTGTTACCGATATTCTGCGGCATGCCCCCCAGCCAAGCTGCGTCTGGCTGGCATAGGTGCGCAGAGTGCTGTTTGTTTTTCCGCCAAGCAGTTTATACACCGGAACACCAAGGGCCTTACCCTTAATATCCCAAAGAGCCATGTCAATGGCACTGATCGCCGCAAAATTCAGTGAGCCTCCTCCATAAGTCCAATAAGAATTGGTATACAGCATATTCCAGATTTTCTCATTGTCCATGGGATCCAAGCCAACAATCATGCCAGCCAGCTCGGAAATATAATGTCCGATTGCCTCCTTACCAGCTTTTACCGGTATTCCAGCTTCACCCCAGCCGCAGATTCCCTCATCGGTATTTATTTTGATGCAGGTCGGGTACCAGTTCCGTTGAGGCGGATTGGCAAGCTTAACATGGTATATATCTACGCTCGTTATTTTCATTATATTATCTCCTAGTTATTTGTTCAGGATCTCAATTTCATACCCATCCGGATCCGTGATAAAATAGCTTTTTTTGTCTTTCTGGACAATAACGTTGCCTTTAACACAGCCCATTTCAAGATGACGCTCATAGGAAGCCTCAAAGTCATCACAGACGACAGCTGTATGTCCGAAATCCTGTCTCACAGGGCCTTTACCGCTGATGAGCTGAAGCTTGTAGCTCTTTGTGCTGTCTTCAAGAAACATCATGCGGATAAATTCATTCGGGCGCCGCTCCTCTGCAAGAGAAAAATCGAGTGCGGATTCATAAAAGCGTCTCTCAGCCTCCAGATCAGATACATAAAGGCATGTGTGATCTGCCTTATACATTTGGTATCTCCTTTCTTTTTATAAGACTTTTGGCAAAAAAAGCAGATATGCGATTACGACCGTAACAATTACAGCCGCTGACTGAATGAAACCATATTTTGCCACATGTTTTGTCTCTATCCAGTCTTTCCGGCCATGTAGCATTGCTGCCTGAGGATTTGCGCTTGGGAGAATAACGGATGCATTTGATGTAAGACTTATGATGCAGGCAAGGACTGTTGTTGACAATCCAAGGGCCGGTGCAAACAGTGAAACGACATTGTAAAACATCAGGCATACGGTTACATTTCCGATAAAGGTTGTGCAGATAACGATCAGCACTGTCATGATGAAGAGAAACAGCGTTGTATTGATTTCCGCACCAAACAGCGCAGTGATGGTATTTGTTATCGTCCTACTGATTCCCAGCGCGCTGTCATTAAGGATCGACGCCATAGGCATATTAAAGATGATCACATAGAAGATCTTCCATGGCACTGCCTGCATCCCGCGCTCAACATCGGCAAAACTCTCCCCGCTGCCTTTGATTCTGAAAAACATCATTGCCGTAAGCATAGCAACAACGATTCCGTTTGTACCAATGCTGCCGAGGAGTCTGCCAAGTACAGTATCTGACGGAAGCATACTCTCCAGAATCAGCAGCAGAAGAAGTTGCACACAGCAGCCCAGCAGCTTTTTTTGATACGGTGTCATCGGCACAATCTCTATATCCGTGCAGGAAGTAATGAGCGGTGTGGTGTCCGCTTTTGAAAAGAGCTTACCGTAAAGAAGAAAAAGAACAAGTGCGCCGCCGCCGATAAAAACAGAGCACAGGAAATAGGGAATCAACGGAACGCTTCCACCCTGGGCCTTTATATATCCCACCAGAATTGCATCCGGTGTACGGAATGTCCACACACTCCCCCCCATATGGGCAGCAAATGTTATGCACACCATCATCAGCACCGGATATTTTTCGCCCTTCTTATATCCGGCACGCTTTGCAAACTGCGAGAAAAACTCCAGCACAACCAGCGTCGCAGCCACGGAGCTGATCAGGCAGCCAATCAGATATGATGCGAACACGAAAAGGGACGACACAAGCCAGGGTTTCCCCTGTGCAAATTTTCTTGAGACAACATATCTGGCGATATTGTCCGATACTCCGGATGAGGTGATAAAGCCTGCAAAAATGGATATGAGAAAGACAAAAATGACCGTTGTGTTGCCGAAGCCGCTGGAAATATAGTCGCCAAAGCTTATATAGCCCGTCAAGCTGATAAGAATCATGCCAAGGAGACTGGGCCATATCATGTCTACAAGCGCCCAGAGTAGTATTGTCCCTATATATATGCCGAGTATTCGCATACCAACCGGCGTGATGCTCCCCACAGGCGGGATGACCGAAAAAAGAAACATTACCGCAAAGGCCACAGCGCATTTTATGTAATAAGCTGTATTTTTACGAAAATTTTTTTCCATAGGTCATCTCCAACCGATATGTTACTTTCGTTAAGGCCTGCTGCCTGTTGGCAGCAGGCCTATTTTATGCGATTTTTTGGCTAAACACAAGGGCTTACATCATGGCGTTGAACACAACGAAGATAATAACACCGGCAATAAACGCATATACAGCACCGAGTCCAGCATGCTTTACAACATCCTTGGACTCAACCCATTCATCCTGCCCATGCAGCATAGCAGCAACGGGGTTGGAGCAGGGAAGCATCACAACACATTGCCCCAGGATAGATGCCAGCCATGCCAACAGCGCAATGTTGATACCAAGTGTCGGGGCATAGATGGAAGTAACCGCCCAACATATCGTGATTGCGGGAACATTGCCGATGAAAATTGTGACAAGTACGCTGAAAAACACGGCGCAGATGATAAAGAGAAATGCGCCGTTATTTCCTCCGAAGATCGGGTCGAGCAGGAGTTTCGCGCTGGCTGCGATTCCCAGGTCGGCATTATTGATGATGGCGCCCATGGGGAGGTTAAGGATCATGAGATAAAACACAGGCCAGACAACGCCGTTCTTTGTTGCTGAAATCAGATCGCCGAAGGGCTTGTTCGTCCCCTTGCGGTGGATGATTGCCATGGGGATCAACAGAAGCAGCACAGCGCCGCAGTCACCAAGCTTGTTGAGGAATGCGCCAACGGCAGTACTGGCGGGAAGAAGGCTCTTGAGCAGGAAGACGACAACCAGCAGACAGAAAATCACAATGATCGCTTTTTGATAACCGGAGAGTTTCTCATTTTCGCCGTAATCATATTCATTCATGCACTTAGAGGCATCTACCTTGAGAATATATTTGCCGACAAGCAGATAGAGTGCAGTAATGATGACAGTAAATAACAGCATCGCCAAAAAGTACTGGATAAAGTTGGTTTCAAAGCCGAGTTCCTTTGCATATCCCACAAAGATATTTGCAGGAGCCCTGTACGGCATGCCAACGGAGCCCGCCATGCCAACAATAGCCATACCTGTCATCGTGTATACGGGCCAGGCATCGCCCTTTTTATAGCCAACGCCTTTTGCATACTGGCTGAAAATTGCCCAACAGATTACGATACCGCCGCTGACGTTTGTGGTAAGCGCAACCACATAGGAGGCGAACAGGAAAAGGAAAGTGATAACCCAGGGCTTTCCCTTGGCAAACTTGAAACTGCATATTCCTTTTGCGATGTGGCTTGATATGCCGGAAGCATGAATGATTGCCGCAAACATATACATAAGCCAGATAAAAATAACAGTGGAATTGCCAAAGCCTTTCGACAACGCTTCGGTAATGCTGGAGTAATCAGTGCAGCCAATCAGAAAAATTGCAAGCAGAGAGGGCCAGACCAGGTCAGTTGTCGCCCAGAGGAAAATAGCGCCAAGATAAATGCCCAGCAGCTGCATGCCGAGTTCGGACATAACGCCAACCGGCGGGAGCTTTCCGAAAAACAGCATGATCAAAATGCCTATAGCTGAGGTAATGTAATATTTGGTGTTTTTTGTCTTTGCCATAATTGCACCCCTTATTTTTATTCTGAGATTAATTCTACCGTATCACCGCTTTTAAGTCCTGCGGCATTGCCTTCTTCGGCATCAAGATGTACAACACAGAGCGGCCCCTTGTGCATACGCACAAGCACATTTTCAAAGACAAGCCCACGGCCGCCGGAAACCCTGATTTTGACAAGCTGTCCTTCTTCAAGTCCAAGCTGTTCACGTCCCACCTGTTCGTTGAGGTGAACATGCCGGTGGGCAATGATGGCTGCATGCGGCTTTACAAGCGTTCCGGCCGGTCCGATCAGCTTCACCTGCGCCCCATTTCCGTCGGCAACAGATTCTGTTACCGGAGCGTCAACGCCAAGCTGCCGGCAATCGCCCGCAAGGAGCTCAACCTGTGTTTCCCTGCGGTAAGGCCCCAGAATCCGGATTCCGCTCATGGAGCTGCGGCTGCCCTCGACGGTCAGCGTCTCATTGGCCGCAAACTCCGCTTTTCCCAGCATTTTCTTTACGGTCAGCTCCGCATCATCGCCGAAAAGGACTTTGAAATCCGCTTCCGAAAGATGAACATGCCGGTTGGATGTCTCCGCCTTCATTTCAATTACCATTTTTTCTCTCCTTTCTTTTTATTTGTCAGTTCCGTATAGATGGTAATCCTCCTCGCCTTTCAGAACGCGCAGCGCCCCTGTGGCCAGGCTTTCCATCTCATACGAACCGGGGAAGACAAATACATCCGCGATTTTTTGTATTCTTTTTGTCAGTTCTGCCGTAAGTCTCTTTGAATTGGCCATGCCGCCGGTGAGCGCAATGGCGTCTACTCTCATCTCCGCTGTTGCAGACACTGCCGCGATATCCTTGGCCAGGCCCAGTACCATGCCGTTAAAATAAAACTCTGCTTCCTTATCCCCATTGTCTATGCGCCGCTCTACTTCCCGCAGATCGCTGACGCCCTGGTAGGACATCAGTCCGCCTTTGCCCATAAGAAGCTTCTTGATTTCAGGCGCTGTATATTGGCCGGAAAAGCATAGATTCACAAAATTGAGCGCTGCGGAGGCCGGTATTCCCCCTGCACGTTCCGGAGCAAACGAATCGTATGTGGAGTCGATGAGGCGTCCGTTCATATGGCAGCTTGAGGACACGCCGCCGCCCATGTGGCACACCACAATGGTTGCTTCCTCATATGGTTTTCCGATTTTTTCCGCCGTTTTTCTGGCGACGATCTTGGCATTGAGCACATGGGAACCGGAGTTCATTTTCACTTCCTTCAGCCCCGACAAAAGCGTGAGCGGCTCTCTCTCATTCACGCCCTCCGCATCATAGACAAAGGCCTTCTTCCCGTGTTTTTTTGCCAATTCATATGCCAGGATTGGGCTTAGATTGGAAATATGGGGAATGCCGTTTGTCCGGCACAGCTCCATGTAGGCCTCATCGATACAATAAGCGCCCGCCTTCTGGTTTCCGCCGCCGCAGCCTCTCGCCGCGAAACAGTCTATACTTTCGGGATCGATGCGATGATTCTGCATGAAGGTAGTAATGGAGTTCATGCGCAGCTCATGCTGGTCAAAAACTGTTTTGCACTCCTTTATGCGCGCGGGATCAATGTCTGCGTTTTCCTCAAGAACGCACTGTTCATTCTCGAAAAGAGCAAGTTTTGTGGAGGTTGAGCCCGGATTGATTACAAAAATCCTGAATTTCTTTTCCATTCGCATGTTCCTCATGCTTCAGGATAGGTTTCCCGGATATAGTCATAGCCCTGCTTGACCAGCGACTTGTTGGACTCGGCATACTTTGCCTTTCTGCCGGTAAAGCTGTGGTCAATATTATTGAAAATTGCTTCCATGGAAACGCTGTCAGAGAGCGCAAGATAGGCACCCAGCATGACCATGTTCACACCGCGGTCATTGCCGGCCTTGAGCGCAATGTCAACCGCCGGAACATAATAGGCTCTCACATCGTCACGGTTGGTTTTTGCGGTGACGATGGAGCTGTTTATGATCATAATGCCCCCGGCTTTCAGCTTGGACTGGAATTTATCCAGAGAAAGCTGGTTCATAACGATCAAAACATTTGGCGTGCGGATGATGGGGCAGGAAACAGCCTCATCACACACATATACCGCACAATTGCATGTGCCGCCGCGCATCTCGGAACCATAAGAGGGAAGGAAGCTTACTTCTTTTCCTTCTTCAAGTCCGCAATAAGCGATCATCTGGCCTATACGGAGAACGCCCTGACCGCCGAAGCCGGCAATAATAATTTTATCTTCAACCATCTGCGTACTCCTTTCAGCCCTCATAATCCTTAATATTGCCGATGTGATAGTAGGGCAGCATTTTTTCACGAACCCAGTTTTGCGCTTCCACCGGAGTTATTCCAAGGTTTGTCGGGCAGGCGGCAACAAACTCAACGATGGAGAAGCCCAGGCCCTTCATCTGGCATTCAAACGCGCGCTTTACTGCTCTCTTGGCCTTGCGGATGTTTGCCGGAGAGTCGACAGAGCAGCGCTCCACAAATTTTGCGCCGTCAATGGTCGCGAGCAGCTCTGCCATCCGGATAGGACTGCCATACATTTCCTCAGTTCTACCGTTGGGCGTTGTGGTCGTCACCTGACCCAGAAGTGAGGTAGGCGCCATCTGGCCGCCGGTCATACCGTATATTGCGTTATTGACATAGATAACGGTGAATTTTTCTCCTCTGTGGGCGGCGTGTACGATTTCGGTGGTTCCGATGGCGGCCAGGTCGCCGTCTCCCTGATAGGTAAACACCAGCTTGTCAGGATTGAACCGCTTCACTCCGGTTGCCGCGGCGGGTGCTCTTCCGTGCTCACAGGCCAGCGCATCCACATCCCAGTAAATATTCATCTGTGTGCTGCATCCGACACCGTCAATCAGGATCGTATCGTCAACCAGACCCATCTCCTCGATCACAGAGGCGACCACCTGATTGATTATTCCGTGAGAACAGCCGGGGCAGTATGTAGTGGGCTTATTGATCACTGCCGGCTTTTTATATACAGTCTGAATCATTTGCTGACCTCTTTCCACACAGTTTTGATCGAATCTTTAATGTTGTCTTCATTGAGCATACCCTCAATGGTATTGCCGCAGTGATAAACGGGGTATCTGCCCTTTACGGCAATTTTCACGTCATCTATCATCTGACCAACAATGTTTATTTCGGGAACAATTGCCGCCTTGCAGGCCGGGTTGACCCGTTCAAAAACGTCCACAGGATAGGGCCAGGCTGTTTTCGGGCGGATAAGGCCAATTTTGATGCCCAGCTCAGCTTCCGTTTCCTTGATAATGGATTTAACCATTCTTGAAGCTGTGCCATAGGCGCACATCAGAAGATCCGCGTTCTCAATATTGATCGTTTCACATCTCGTCTCGTTTGCAGTGATCATCGGATAGAGTTCCTTCTCCAGAATTTGCTGCTGCTTGTAGAGAGGAACGGTGTTGATGGTAATGCGTGTCTTATAGCCCTTGTCTCCCTTTCCGCAGAGACGCCACTTAATGGCGTTGGTCATATCCCTGCGCGGTGGGAGCTTATCAAAATCAACGCCCTCCATCATCTGTCCGATCATGCCGTCTGCCAGCACCATGACCGGAGTGCCGTACTGCTGAGCGATATCAAAGGCCTCATAGGTCATCTCAACGGCTTCCTGAACAGTAGCGGGGAGAAGGATCGGGATCTTATACGAGCCGTTGCCGTGCATATGATAGTCCTCCTGTGCTGCCTCGAGGTTGCCCATGCCCGGGCCGTTACGGCACATATTCACGACCACAACCGGAAGGCGGATGCCCGCCATGGCCGAGATGGTTTCCAGCATCAGATCAATTCCGACGCTGGATGAGCTTGTTACCACTCTTGCGCCGGTGGCCGCCGCGCCATAGAGCATGTTGACCGCACTGAGCTCGCTTTCAGCCTGTAAAAACAGCTTGCCGCGCTTAGGCATCTCCCGTGAGAGATACTCGGGGATCTCACTCTGCGGAGTAATCGGATAACCAAAGAATGCGTCTGCCTCCGCACGGATTATCGCCTCTGCAACGGCCTCATTGCCTTTCATCAATACCTTTGACATTTTTGTACCTCACTCCACTTCTCTCTCGATTGTTATTGCGCCGTCAGGACACATTAATGCACAGCTTGCGCACCCGATGCACGCATCCGGCATTACGACGGAAGCCGGAAATACGCCGCGTGCGTTGAATTCCGTTTTGTCAATTTCAAGAACATGCTTGGGACAAACAGAAACGCACAGCTCACAGCCCTTGCAGGAATGCGTGTCAATCGTGACAATAGATTTTGCCAAAAAAATCACCTCTTATGTATATTTCAAATGCACGCGCATTGGGAAAACAAACTCAATACCTCATCCATCCGGGCCTGTGCATCAGTTTGAGAGGCAGCGCCTCACCCCGCAGGCCTGCACTGGAAGGGACTTCTTCTATTGTGCTCGGATAACAATAGGCAATAATGGGAAGGCCGGTTATCCGGCTGAGTTCGCAAAGCATTTCATTGCCGGCGGTAATGTCCTCTGCCGTAGTCTCTTCGCAGCTGTGTGTATTATTTACAAGGCCGGTAAATCTAAGCCCGGATGATCTTTCTATATCACGGAGATACTCCAGCGTTGCAACAGCCGTGCCAGTGTAATATCGGTTTTTATTCACGACCATCCACATCTCGTAACGCTCCGGCACATGCCTTTTGTATCGTCCCAGAACACGCGCACCTGCCGGGTCTCCTCCTACATCAATAATGTTGATTCTGTCTGTCCGGAAAAAGCAGGACGCGATCTCAGGCGAAAGGCCGGGGGTATCTTCATATGGGCTGTTTGTGAAGTTGCTGGAAACGACCTCAATACCATACTGCGCCAGCACATCTGCGCACTCTCTTGTTCGAAAATAAGGATTAACAATATCCAGATCGGCGATCACCGTTTTCTTATTATGATTTGAGAAATAAACTGCAAGGTTATCTGCCAGCTCTGTTTTCCCACTGCCGTAATGACCGGCAATGATATAGCAGCTCACATTTTTATCCAACATAAGAAACGCCCCTTTCCTGTTTGAATTTTACTTATTCGACGTAGAAAAAACAAACATCAAAAAGTGCGCATATCATTCCAAAAAGTTAGTCAAACAAAAAATCCGCTGCCGGAGCAGCGGATTTTTTATCTTCTTTTTAATATTCATTCCATATTTTTAAAATGACTTATCATACGTTTTACAACTGGCTTATCGTTCTCCGGCAGGTATCCCAATGCAATTGCTTCCCTTTCTGTCAGCCCCTCGACCAGCCTGAACGCAAGATCATTTCGGTCTATTTCCTCAACATATTCCGGAGACAAGGTAATCCCCATATTGTTGGAAACCATCATAATTGCAGACTTGTATTCATTCACTTCAATAAAATTCTGCGGATAAAAGCCCAACTGTTTCCAGCACTTCTGTCGGCTGTTACATAAGCCGACAGAAGGTGTGACAATTCTTTGAATAAATGTTTCGTGCACAAGATCCAAGGGGTATATCACGTCCTTGATAAAGAGAGGATTATCCTTTCTCATGACCACGCCGAATCTGCTTTCTGTCAGGGGCTTGAATTCTATCTCACGGAACGTTTCAAGATGAGCCTGGGGAGCGATGATAAAATCAACTGTCTGGTTTTTCAGGCAGGTAATGAGTCCACTCAGGCTCAGGTGGGTATAGTACAACCGGCAATTCGGCTCGCTACGGATAAAGTCATCAAAAATATAAGTCATGTTTGTACTCTCTATGCATCCCCAGTATCCGACCGTGACATTTGATGCTTCAAATGCTGTTTTCCCAAGCCTTTTTGTGCTCTCCAGACTGTCGTTCCACAGTCTGATAATGTGATCAGCATATATTCTCAGGTTATCTCCTGCCGGGGTCAGCTCAAGCTGCTTGCCGTTGCGCCGGAACAGCATAACGCCAAGCTCACTCTCCAGATTTTGGATCTGCTTGCTTATCGCCGTTTGCGCAACATAACACAGTTGTGCCGCTTTAGAAAAATTCAGCGTTTTTGCCGAATAGAAAAAGTACGTTAGTTGTTGATAAGTCATTATATCTGCCTCTCAATAACTGTTTCAGTTAAAACAGTTCATCCGCAGTTGAATAATATGGCTGAGTGGTGTCTACGGACTGTGAAGATTTATACTTCATATCCCTCAATACGCTGCTTCATTTATTCTTCGACCACTATAAAGTGGAACTATTCTATTATAATTTATGTACGCAGTCAATAAGAAAGACGTAAATATAATTGGCACAATATCTTGCGTTCGGATCTGAAATATTTAGCAAATAAACACAATATATAGTATTTAAGCGCTTGACAAACACTATATATTGTGTTTTAATAATAGCGAAATATAACAAATAGTGATAAAGGTGGTGGAGTCGGAAACAAGAGAGCTTTTTGGCAGAAGACAGATCTTTACGGATACAGAGGAAATCACGGCAGCGAACGTGGTTGACGTTCTGAGCAAGGCGGTACGTGTCCATATGGAGAACCAGGATGAGATCCAGTATCTCTGGGATTACTACAAGGGCAAGACCCCTATTCTCCAAAAAGAGAAGGAAACCAGACCGACCATCAACCACAAAATCTGCGTGAATCGAGCAAATGAGATTGTGACCTTCAAAAAGGGGTACGGCTTCGGCGAGCCAATCCAGTATATCCGCCGTGGTCAGGATGAGGCTTTATCGGATGATATAACAGGTTGAATGAATACATGTCCCTGGCCGGAAAGCAGGCATCAGACTCGCGGCTGGCGGAATGGCTTTACGTCTGTGGACTGGGCATGCGCATGGTGCTGCCCGGTGAGGACGCGGAGGAGCCGTTCAAAATCTACACGCTGGATCCGCGGTATAGCTTTGTTGTGAGATATAACGGTCTCGGCGAAACGGTTGTAATGGGCGTAAAAATTATTAAAAAGGATGCCGGCGCTAAAATTTACAGCGTTTACACCCGAGACCGTTATTTTGAAGTAGAAGATGACACGATCATAAAGGAAAGCCCCCATGTGTTGGGGGACGTTCCTATGTTTGAATATCCGGCGAACCTGGCAAGGCTTGGGGCTTTTGAAATCGTCCTGCCTCTGCTGGACGCCATAAATGAGGCGGAGTCCAACCGCCTGGACGATAGTTGAGCTCCTCCACATTAACCGGAAGCATCTCTGTGCGTTTGAGTGCAGAGTAAAAGCTATTGATCTCCTGCACCTGACAGTCAGCTTTGACTGCATCGCCAATTTCCAATGCCTCCAGCAGCTCCATGCAGTGTGCGTACTGGTCATGTGGGATGGGGAACGGAATGGTTGCAACACCGTATTCCGGGTGGTTTGGATTGCCGAGTACAGCATGTATTATCATATTTTCGCCTCCCTCATTTCAGTTCTCAGACATTTTCCGTCGCTGTGCCAACAGATAAAACCGTGCGCGGGATAATTGCACCCATCGCACTGATCATATTCGCGGCACATCACCGGCTCGTTGT
>OLRQ01001825.1_pt1 | contig 14944 bp, 17 predicted proteins | sample 1671971 | NCBI WGS metagenome assembly OLRQ01 (sample SAMEA3136631, study PRJEB25190) | human gut metagenome | biome: human gut; feature: human-associated habitat; material: faeces | place: Austria | collected 2013 | reverse complement strand
ATGTTTCCGCTTAACGTACAGTCGACAAATTCATTTTTGGACGATGAAACGCAGACGGTAAAAATACGATATGTTCCGAAAGAGATAAGTCAAGACGAATTTATCGAAGTGGCTGAAAAATTAAGAGGTTTGTTTTTATACAATCCGCTTGTATTGTCCGACGGTATGCGTATACGAAGTTTTAGTATAGATTTTTCTTTGGAGAACTACACACTTGTGACGGAGCTTGTATACAATTACACCGTTAAGGTGAGAAACGACAGTACATACGATAATGCAGAAGATTTGATATTAGGAGGAGATTTATAATGGGTTTACCTGAAATAAATATAGCGTTTCAGTCTAAAGCTGAAACGGCGATTAAACGAAGTGCAAACGGCATTGTTGCACTGATTTTGCGTGACGCAACCAAAGGTGATATTACATCATATTCGTATACAAATGAGAGTGAAGTTGTAAAATCTCATTGGACAACCGCAAATTATGATTACATAAGCAAGACGTTCCTCGGCGGACCGCAAAGGGTTATTGTTGAGAGAATAGGTGCGGAAGATACCTATGACGACGCGCTTGCACGATTAAAAAATAAAAAGTGGAATTACCTTGCAATACCGTCGCTTGCCGATAACGAAAAAGATATTGCGGATTGGATTATCGCGCAGAGAAGTGCGAAAAAGACATTTAAAGCCGTACTTCCGTATGCGGCGAATAATGAGGGTATTATAAACTTCGCAACCAATGATATAAAAGTCGGTACAAAGGTTTATACCACTGCCGAATACTGTTGCCGTATTGCAGGACTTTTGGCAGGATTGCCTATGACAGAGGGCGCAACGTATCAAACTCTTGCGGAGGTTGAAAGCATAACGGAAAGTACAACTCCGGATGATGATATAGACGGCGGTAAGTTTATACTTATTAATGACGGCGAAAAGGTTAAAGTCGGCAGAGGTGTCAATTCGCTTGTAACATTGTCGGGTGATAAGACGGAGGATATGAAAAAAATCAAGATTATAGACAGTCTTGACCTCATAAGAGATGATATAAAAGCATCGTTTGAGGAAAATTATATTAACGTTGTAAACAGTCACGAAAATAAAATGCTTTTCATCGGTGCGATTAATCAGTATTTTAAGTCGTTGCAATCACAGGGCGTATTATACGACGGTGCAGATTGCAAAGCATATATTGACGTTGAGTCGCAACGTGAATGGCTTGCACAGAAATATGATGTGTCGGGTATGACAGACAGTGAGATTGAAGTCGCAAATACGGGAAGTATCATATTTGCGGGTGCGGATATTACAATACAGGATTGTATTGAGGACTTGAGTTTTAAAATAGGATTGGAGTGATAAATAATGGCTGAAAGTATTAAACCGAGAGGAAATCAACTTTGTTCCGGTACATTCGGTAAACTTTGGATTGACGGAATGCTTGCCTATGAAGTGTATAAGTTCGAGGCAAAGGAAAAGACAAACCGTGAAAGCGTAAGCTTTGCCGGAGATACAACCAATGATTCAAAATTAATGGGCGTTGATTATGAATTTTCATATACGGTGCGAAAAGTATATTCAAGGGGCAAAGAAATAGCCGACGGTCATAAAAAAGGTAAAGATACAAGACATACATTGGTAGCAAGACTTGAAGATCCCGATAACGGCGGTTATGAAACAATTCAACTTGATAATTGTTGGTATAATGATGTGTCACTTATGAATTTTGAAAACGGTAAGATAGTTGAAGAAGAATTCAGCGGCGGTTTTACCGACTATGACCTTACATCTACAATGAATGTGAAATAACGGAGGTATATGATTATGGATAAGAATACAAAAATTACTCTTGCGGAGCTTATCAAGCGTAAGGAGCAAGTGCTTGAGGCAAAGAAAAACGTAAAAAGAGCGAGAGTTTATGTAAAAAGCCTTGGTGGCGAGATTGTTATAAAAGCACCGACAAAGTCGCTTGCAACAGAATCGGCGGAAATGGAAAAGGACGGTGACGCTCACCTTGTTTATGAGTGTGTTGCCGAACCGGATTTACATTCAAAAGAACTACAAGAGGCATACGGTTGTACATATCCCGAAGAAATCGTAGAAAAGATTTTTGACGACGGCGAAATCTCACCGATTGCAATGGAGTGTATGAAACTTGCGGGATATATCGACAGTGTAAAACTTGTTGAAGAAGTAAAAAACTGATAGAGGCAGATGATGAACTCTATATGATACATCATTATCTGCAAATAGGAATATTGCCCGAAAAGGTGCTTGCAAGACCGGAAATTGAAAAAATATTTTTCCTTGCAAGTGCCAAAAAGGCAAATGATGATGAATACGCAAGGTGGAAAGCGTTGGGAGGTGAATAATTTTGCGGAGCAAAATTATAGCGAGCAAATGCCGTGCATTTGTGATAGCGTAGGGGGGTGAATAATTTTGCAGAATAAAAGTTCGATAGTTCTGAATATGAACCTTAATGCGAGTGGATTTGCCCGAGGGATAAAAAGTGTAATCGGCAGTGTCAAAAATATGAATGAGTCGATGAAAGACGCAACGAACAGCGCCTCAAAGATGTCTTCTGTAATGAAAGGTATAGGGAGCAGTGCCATAAAAGTCGGAAAAGGTTTAGCGGTGGCAGGAGCGGCCGCGGCGACTGCCGTAACGGCTTTGGTTTCAAAGTCTGTCGGTGCATTTGCTGATTATGAACAACTTACGGGCGGTGTAGAAACGTTGTTCGGAGCAGGCGGAAGAAGTGTTGAGGAATATGCACAGAGTGTCGGTAAAAGTGTTTCTGATATTCAAGGGAAATACGACAGTTTGATGAGTGCGCAAAATGTTGTATTAGAAAATGCAAATAAGGCATATATGACTGCCGGAATGTCGGCGAATGAATATATGGATACTGTTACGGGATTTTCAGCGTCATTAATATCAAGCTTAGGCGGAGATACAAACAAGGCGGCGGATTACGCAAATTCGGCATTGGTTGATATGTCCGATAATGCAAATAAAATGGGTACGGATATGGAGTCCATAAAAAATGCGTATCAGGGATTTGCAAAACAGAATTATACTATGCTTGACAACTTGAAGTTAGGTTACGGCGGTACACAAGAGGAAATGAAACGACTTCTCAGTGACGCAGAAAAACTTACGGGACAGAGGTACGACATTTCATCATTTGCCGATATTACACAGGCTATTCACGCAATTCAAACTCAAATGGATATTACCGGCACAACCGCAAAAGAGGCAAGCACGACAATAAGCGGATCGTGGGGGTCACTGAAAGCGGCATTTCAAAACGTGTTGGTGGGACTGACAACAGGCGGAGATATGTTTGACCAAAGTTTAGACGCATTGATTAATACAGCCGTAACATTCGGACAGAATATTATACCCGCCATTAAAGGTGCTTTGAGTGGTGTCGGCTATTTAATTGAGGGGTTGGCACCGGTAATCGGCGAAACAATTCCACCGTTAATTAATGACCTCGCTCCTACATTGGCAAACAGTGCCGTATCGCTTATATCGTCTTTGGTAAATGGTCTGACACAGAACGCAACGCAATTTTCAGAGTGCTTGAGCAATATGATTATTGTAGCGGTCGCCGGTATTTCAACCGTAGTGCCACAGTTATTAGATGCGGCATCAAAAATAGTCAGCAATTTAATGCAAGGATTAACTAATTCTATGCCTCAAATTGTGAACGGAGCAGTAACTTTGATAGAGGGGTTAGTCAATGGATTAGTGAACAACATACCATTGCTTATTATGGGAGCCGTTCAGCTTGTTGCGTCATTAGCTAACGGTTTGATAGCAAATTTACCGAGAATAATAGATGCAGGTGTAAATCTGATAACAGGAATTGTTAGCGCGTCATATTCGATGATGCCCCAAATTATACAAAACGGAATGCAGTTGGTCGTAAACTTAGCAGTCGGACTTGTACGGGCAATTCCGCAGTTGATAGCGGCTTTACCGCGAATAACGGGTGCAATCGTAAAAGGATTTAAGTCTGTTAATTGGTTTGATTTGGGTTTGCAGTTGATAAAGTCAATTTGGGAAGGTATCAAATCAATCGGAAGCGAGATGTGGAACGGAGTCAAAGAAAAAACGTCAGAATTATGGGGCGGTGTTAAAAATGTTGTATCGGAAAAACTGAACAACATAAAAAGTGCCTATGACGCGCACGGCGGTGGACTGAAAGGTGCTACATTTGCGGCAATAGAGGGTGTCAAGGAATACTACAGGACAGGCTATGACGCAATTAATCAATTAACAGGCGGTAAGCTCGGCGAGGTTGTCAATGCAGTCGGTGAAAAGATGGAAGTCGTAAAAGGTAAATTCAGCGAAGCGTTTGGCAATGTGAAAAACACCGTAATGACTATTTTTGAAAACATTAAAAATGGTATTACTGAAAAAATCAGTGCGGCGGTGAACAAAGTCAAGGAGATATTCGGCAGTATTGCCGACAAGGTATCGGAAGTTTGGGGTAAGATTAAAGGAATTATCAAAGCGCCTAAGATTGTACAAAAAGGTACGGTAAGTATAGCCGGTGTCAGTACACCGATTCCGAAACTTGGACTTGAATGGAATGCAAAAGGCGGTATTATGACACGTCCGACAGCGTTCGGATATGCAAACGGAAAAGTTCAAATGGGCGGAGAGGCAGGAGCAGAGGCGATACTTCCGCTTAGAACATTTTGGAACAATTTAAGTCAATACATAGCCGAAAGCAACAAAGGCGGCAATACTATAACGAATGAAATTAAGATAGTTATAAACGCCGACAACAAAACCACCGATGAAATCGCCGACGACGTTATAAACGTAATAGTTCCTAAAATTCAAAAATGTATGGCAAATATGTAGGAGGCAAAATGTTAGATTTCTATTTAAGTATAAACAACAGTGAAGAAGTTATACATATTCCTGTCACGCCGTCCGAATTTACCGTATCAAGTTCACAAGGTACGGAAACTTTTGAAACGGCAAATTACGGTTGGATAAAAATTATCGGAAATCCCGAACTTAAAACTGTATCGTGGAGCAGTTTCTTACCGATGACCGACTATCCGTATTTAAGGGACAGAAGTATGAAAGGACAGGAATATGCGGACAAAATCGAAAACTGGCGTAAGCGTAAACTTCCGATACGGCTTGTCATTACGTCTTCGGGTATCTGCAATGTAGATATAAATATAGCGGCGGCAATAGATAAGTTTGATTACAGTGTCGGCACAGGCGGCGACTTAAATTATTCAATCGAACTCGGCGAGGTTAATCTTTTAAACGATGAACAGGAGGGACTGACAGTGGCACAGTATGATGAAATAATGGCAAGAATTGATAATATAGAAGAAAGGCTTAGCAGTGTTGAAAACACAATGATATATAACTATATGGACGATAATATGCCGTCTTGGGCTAAACCGACTATTCAAAAGCTGATGGACAGAGGTATTATAAGCGGTACAGACGATAATGAACTCGGTCTTACAATGGATATTATTCGTACACTTGTTATTATTGACAAAACAGACGGATTTGAAAATTATACGGTTGACATTATGCCGTCATGGGCAGAGGCGACTATTGAAAAGGTAAAAAGAAAAGGCTATCTAAACGGTGACGGCGAGGACGGATACGGTTTGACAAAGAGTATGATACGTTTGCTTGTTATTATGGATAATGCCGGTTGTTTCGGTGATTAAAAAACTATTGAAATATTTTCCTTTTGTGATATAATAAAACAAAAGGGAGGTTATGAATATGAAGAAATATATAGCAGGTATTGCAACAGGTGTGATTTTATCATGCTCGGTAGCTTTGGCAGTAAATTATACTGCGACAGAGAATACGTTTCCTATTCAATTAAACGGCGAAAACGTTAATGTAGAGGGATATAATATTGACGGCAGTACATATTTTAAACTTCGTGATATAGCTGATACGGTAGGCGGTTTCAATGTTGATTTTAACAACAATACTATTCAGCTTTCAAAAGACGGATATGTATATGAAACAAAACCGAGTAAAAATGATTTTGTTTTAGACGATAATGCAAAATCGTTTCTTGCGAAGCAAGGTTATGTGATACCGTATTTTACTCAGAACGATTTAAAAAGTGAAGATTTTGTAAAGAGCTTTATCTTCTATTATTACACAGAGGGTTATGGCGCGGATATGTCCACTCAATATAAAAACGGATATTTTGAATGGTCTGAAAATTCCGTAAGAGATACTTATAAATCGCTTTTCGGAGTAGATATGCCTGAATATCATCCGACCGATAACAGCAGTGTTTTATATGAAAACGGTAATTATAAAATCAGTGTTTCAAATCGTGGAGATGGCAGATATGAATTTATAAGTGCCGAGAATGTCAATGACGGAATGAATGTAATGTTTAAAGAAACCGATTCAACAGGAACAGACTTCGGAACAGTTACATTCCACCTTGTTCCGGCAGATAACTCAAACGGATATATAATAACCCAAAAAACAAATTAATTTTAACTATGGCTTAAAAAGTACATCGGATACGGTGTACTTTTTTTGTACGCAAAAATGGAGGTATATATGGGTGTAATTGATAATGCAGTTCAATGGGCGACAGATATTGCAAATGACGACAGTCATTGGTACAGTCAAGACGTGAGATGGGGACCGCATTATGATTGTTCTTCTTTTGTTATAACGGCATATCAAAATGCGGGAGTGCCTGTAAAAGATAATGGTGCTACATATACGGGGGATATGTATAACGTTTTTATTTCGTGTGGATTTAAAGACGTAACATCGTCCTGTAATCTGTCAAACGGAGCAGGTATGTTAAAAGGTGATGTGCTTTTAAATAAAGCAGACCATACCGCTTTGGTACAGGCAGACGGCGGAACAACCGTTGAGGCAAGAGGAACATCATTCGGTATTGTTACCAACGTGCCTTACAGAAATTATCCGTGGGATTGTGTACTCAGATATACCAAAGACGGAGGCGGTTATATTGCAAACTGGGTTGAGAGAGAAATACCGAACATCGGAAAGTCGCTCGCAACTAAATCATATATGGCATACCAAACATATACGAACAGTCAAGCAAGCGGATATAAATACTTGTGGGGCAGTGACAGCAGTACGTCAAATGGCGGATTGCGAAAGTACAAAGATTTTATTTGTATGGCACTCGGTTCGTATTACGGACCGGACGGCACGTTTGTTAAGATTGAATTTGACGACGGTAAAGTGATATACGCAGTCAAAGGTGACGAAAAGAAAGATAGCGAAACCGACAGCCGACATATGTATCACACAGGCAGTGACGCAAATATGACGGAGTTTATCATTGACGGAAATGTTGTGATAGGCAATGAAAAATTCACATCTGCATTAGAGGCTGAAGGGATTAACCGCTCTGCCCGTGTTGTGAGAATTTGGACAAGCGATACAGAGCCGACATACGGAAGTACAGGAAGTACATCCGGTGAAAAAGAATATCATTTTGCGGATACCAACGAAAAAATACCTATCCACAATTCGATTTTCAAACAAGCACCTATGCTGTTAGACGGTGCTTTGAAAGTAGTGGTAAATGATACAGACGTATCAAAGCATATAGGAGATATATCGTGGACAAATACAAAAAATACACTTGCGACAACGATGTCTTTCAGCACTCCGAAACCTAAAGAAATGAAGTATATGAATATATACATACCAAAAATGGGCGATATTATGAGGTACAGCGGAGGAGATAAAGAAGATTTCAGAGGTGTAATAATCGAGGTTGACGACGGAGCAATGTATGAAAACAAATATACTGCCGTTGATGTAGGGTGGTATCTGAACAAAACCACCGACACATATCAGTTTACATCTATGCGAGCCGATGACTGCATAAAGAAAATATGCAACGATTTATACATTCCGATTGTGCTTATTCCCGAATTGAGTACGCTTATAACGCAAATATATATTGACAAGCCTGTATCGGACGTTATCAAGGATATTCTTGATAAGTGCGGAAACGGGTATAACTTTGACTTTGTACCCGACGGTATGCGTATATATTTGTGCAGTGATATGTCGGTCGAGCCGAAGTTTAGAATATCGCCGAATACCGAACTCAAAAACTCAGTACAGTATATGGGTAATATTGAGCATAAAGGCAGTATTGAGAATATGAAGAACAGTGTTAAGGTGATAACCGATACGGACGTTATGACTACTCTGAAAGCCGAGGAGAGTATATCAAAATACGGCTTTCTGCAAGAAGTGGTAAAAATGAATGACGGAGATAATGCGTCGGACTTGGCAAAGAAAAATCTTGGCGAGCTGAATAAGGAAGATGAAACGTATTCCGGTGAAATAATAGAGGAGCTGACAAGCTATACACGAGCCGGAAGTACGATAGAAAAAGACGGTGTTAAATATGTGATTACAAGCAGTCAGCACAGTATAAAAAACGGTGTTCACTACAATAAAATTGATATGGAGAGATTAGTATGAAAAACGGAGTCGAAACACTTGCAAAGATGTTTAAGGACCGTGAAAACGCAACGAGTGATTTTGTCGTATTCGGTAAAATAATTGAGCTACCGAACCTTAAAATACAATTCACCTCTAAAATAATTCTGACTAAGGACCATATAAAAAGTCTTATTGATTTATACAAACAGGATATTGACGGACGATATGTTTATAAAGGCAGAGAAGTTGCAATGATTCCGTACAGAGGCAATAACAGATATTTGGTGTTGGGGGTGACGGAGAATGGCTGATTACACAAAAACAGAACCTGCATTTGATTTTCAAAAGGGCGATTTTATTATTATAAACGGTCGTCCGAAAATGACGGTCGGCAGGGAACGTATAAAAAATTGGGTGCAAAAAATACTCAATACGCAAAAGGGCAGATATAAAATTTATAACGGTACAGGATACGGTATAAATATAGAAGATACTTTTGTCGGAAAGAATTACAATCGTGACTACATCCGTTCGGAAGTCAAGCGCGAGATAACCGAAATGCTTACCGCAAATGAAGATATAGTGAGTATTGATAACTTTAATATGGAAGTAGACGGCTCACTGCTTACAGTATCTTTTACCGTAAACAGCGTGTACGGCGATATAAATGACGTTAAGGGGGCGATATAATGGCTGAAACTATTGATACAATACTTGAACGTATGCTTTTGCAGATACCGTCAAGATATGATACGTCATCGGGAACTTATACATACGATATAGAAAAATCAACGGCAACGGAGTTTGAGAATGTTTATGATATTATATCATCTCTTGACTCCTATTTTTATGCGTCAACCGCTACGGGTAAGTATCTTGATATGCGTGTAGGCGAGTTCGGATTGGAACGCAAAGAGGCAAGCTATGCAACAGGATATGTGACTGTAAGCGGTAACGTCGGAGCAAAAGTGTCTGTCGGTGAAAAGGTGGCGGCGGGTAATGTTATATTTAATATAACCGAAAATGCGATTATACCAAACGGCGGAAGTGTAACGGTACGAATTGTGTGTGACAGTGCCGGAGTAAAAGGCAATGTTGAAAAAGGGAAAATAAACAGATTTCCGGTTACGATTCAAGGACTTGTATCCGTAACAAATGAAATTTCAACCACAGGAGGCAGTGACAAAGAAAGTGATGTTGAACTGCGAAAGCGTTTTACCGAATATGTTTCGCATCCTATAACAAGCGGGAATAAGTGGCAGTATATCTCTTGGGCAAAATCAGTTGACGGAGTGGGTGACGCAAAATGCTTGCCGTTGTGGAACGGGGCGGGAACGGTTAAAGTGATAATCGTTGACAGCGAAAAACAACTTGCGGGAAGTGAGCTTATAAATAAGGTACAGAGTTATATAGATGAACAATGCCCAATAGGTGCAGATGTAACAGTTACAACTGCAACGACAGTAAGTATAAATGTTACGTTTTCGGCAGATGTGGACGAAAGTACAATTGAAAGTATTAAAGCGAATATCAGAAATTATTTGCGTGATGTGTCTTTTGCAAACGGATATGTGTCGTATGCAAAAATAGGTCAAACCATATTGAATACAGACGGTGTTGACGATTATTCAAATTTGAAAATCAATTCAAAAACAGAAAATATCGCAATATCCGAAACTGAAATCGCTGTCCTTGGGGGTGTTACCGTTGGCTGATGTAGGACAGAATTTACCGTCGTACTATAAAAAGTCACGGTATATAAAAGCATTAAATACACCCGTCAATGCGGAATTTGAACGTTTGTATGAGTTGATAGAAATGTTTATGAAAAACAGATTTATTGACAGTGCCGATGAAGATGCCGTAAGAGAATATGAAAAAAGTTTGGGTATATCAGAAATCGGCAATACCCTTGAGGCACGAAAGAGCCTTATTAAAATAAGAATGAGAGGGTCGCAAACCTCAACAAAGGCGAATTTGCGGGCGGTAATTGAGAGTTACGGTGTATTGGTTGATATAACCGAAGATATTAAGAATTACAGTTTTACGGTGATTTTTCATCAACCGAATGTGCCGGAAAGTGTGATTAAGAATATTATCGAGGATCTGAAACCGGCACATTTGTCGGTATTATATGCGTATGAATATAGCGGAACATTTGAATTTGCCGACCACGAAAATGACTATAACATTGAAACAGGATTTGCCGATGGTAACGGTCACGGCGGTTACTTAGGAAATATTTAAGAGGGGAGAATAAATGTATGAATTTTAATAATAGTTTGCCTGAATGGAAGAATACAGGCACCGAGCCGAGCGATAGTCTGAAAAATGACGGATTTAAAGCCGGATATAAACCGTCGGCAAATGTTTTTAATTGGTTTTGGAGTTTGGTAAGTAAGTGCATTACTGAAATTCAGTCAAAACTGTCAAACGAAGAAACCGCAAGAACAGAGGCGGATAAGAATTTGCAACAACCGACATTTACAGAGGCAAGCACACGAGTAAATATAGCGAGTGGTGAAACGCTAAGCACATTGTTCGGAAAAATAAAGAAATTCTTTACCGATTTAAAAACGGTAGCGTTTACAGGTTCATATTCTGACCTATCCAACAAACCAACGTCAATGCAAAATCCGAATTCATTGACACTGACAATGAACGGCTCAGCAACGAGCTATAACGGTTCGGCAACGGCAAGCAAGTCGTGGTATGCGCCGACAAGTGCGGGAACGACCGGATATAATTTAATCAGCAACGGAAGCGGTGCTCCGATATGGCAACAACCGCCTTATGCAGTATGCCCCGACAGTCCATCAATAAGCGATAGAAGATTGAGCATTACTAATTTTAAACTACTAACAGGAGTGAGGGTTTTAGTAAGGTTTACTTATCCTTTCGCCGGAACACAAGGTAAAGTTACGCTAAATGTAAATTCAACAGGAGCAAAAGAAGTAAAGCTATTACGAGCAGACGGTTCATATGATGCTATAACTCAATACAATTCTTGGTCGACGAATGAAATTGTTGAATTTGTGTATGATGGTACATACTGGGTAGCACTATCATCTGATAAGCAGTTTGTTTCAGGTAAGCCATCTGTTATAACAGTCGGTTCATCGACGGTGACAAGGTACTGTGACTTTAAATGTTCGGGAACAGATGACGATATAGTTATTCAAAAAGCAATGGACTCTTTAACAGACGGGGGAAAAATTATCCTTTTAGAGGGGACATATAATTTGTCGAGCAGACTTCTGCAAAAGAAGAATGTTGTAATTGAGGGACAAGGTAGGGGTATTACTAAAGTCAACACAAGTTATATTTTTCTTATATCAAACCTTGTGGGTACAAGTCCAACATTACATCTTACAAATATGGATATAAATTTTTTATCCACAAGTAATATTAGTCCTAATGCAGGTGCTTTTAACGATTATGACGTACTGCAAATTGATAATTGTTCAATCAGTTATGCAAACACAATGCACAACACAGATTCAATATTCTTTAATTGTAAAGTGAAGTTAAAGAATAGTAGAATATCTGTAACATTGCCTGCAAAACGCTATGATAACAGCCATCCTTGTTGGTGGATATTTAGAGATTGTACTGCCGAAATTATTGACACAGATATAATATTTCCTACAACAAGTAATAACACACTTAGCAATGGTGTTTTTTACAGGTGTGAGGGTAGTATGGTTGGCGGTTTTATAAAGCATATAGGCACAACTGTTAGTAGCAATCATAGCTATATTGAGGACGACTCTACAATGAATATTATTGGCACACAAATTGAATGTAGGCGATTTAGTCAATCAGAAACGACAACAGGAAACTTTAACAGTCTTGCTAACTGCCGAATTAAGATACTTCAAGCAGAAGGCTATTTTAGTGCATCTCATATTAACCATTGTGACTTGTATATATCGGCGTCAGTGATTTTCTGTGCTTATTGTATGGCATCTAACTGTAAGTTATGGTTTTCGGCGGCGAGTTTGGCTACATTGAAAAATTATTGTTTCTTTGAGGCTTGCTATACAAATCAATCAACTTGGATAGGCACAAATGGTACGGGCACGTCAACAACAGATACTAAGACAGTTTCGGGAATGGCAGCACCGTCATTTAGAAGCGTAAGTTAATATGGAGGAAGACTATGAATATAAGTGAATTTTTTAGAATTACACCTAACAATATAGTACAGTGTGTAAATTATATAGTGACTTTGAAAACGTTAAAGTCAGTAAAATTTTTGGACGAAGGTTTTGATAATCCAGATAACTTTGACCTAACACTTGAGTATTTCTTGGACGAGGAAGAAGTAAACGGTTTTAAAACAAATTATGTTGACAAGCATAAATTGTTAAGTGTTCAGAATGTAGAAGAATTGGACAACCCATATAAATGGGCAGAGGGGATAGTGTTACGCACAGATGACCCATATACTGAATTAGCCGAAATAGTCAAGTATGGCAGTAAAGAAGCATATGAAGCGTCTTTGCCTGAATATACGGACGAGTTTATGCTTGATGTTGATGTGCGATTGTCAATGTTGGAAATGGGAATAACGGAATAGGAGGTATGAAATATGAATCACGGACGTTCATACGGATTGTGTAAGAAGATTGTAGCTGTTGGAAAGATGGGCAAAGAACAAATGCTTGAAAAATTTGATGTGCTTGTCTTATCTGGTGGATTAACAGAAGATGATTACACAGAGTTGGTTGCAGAAATCAATAAAAATTAGGAGGACATTATAGTGGAAACAGAAAATGAAAAAGAGTTATGGGAGAGACTGACTGCGGTAGAACAGTCCACAAAGTCGGCGCACCACCGTTTAGACAGCTTGGACAAGCTGACTGAAAGCGTCCACATCATAGCTACGGAAACTAAAGCAATGCGTGGGGACGTAAATGATATAACCGAACGTGTGGACGAAATAGAAAAACGTCCTACAAAGCGATACGAAACAGTCGTTACCGCCATTATTACGGCAATAGTGGGCGGTTTGATAGGTTATTTTGTTAAAATGTTAGGATTTTAGTATTTTAGGAGGTACATAAAAATGAAAGAATGGTTTAAAGCGGCAGGAATAAGAGCAATCAAGACGATTGCACAGACAGCGATTGCGACAATCGGTACGGCCGCCGTACTGGGTGACGTCAACTGGGTAATGGTTGCGTCAGCGGCGGCATTAGCAGGCGTACTGTCGTTGCTGACCTCGGTTGCCGGTTTGCCGGAAATTAAGAATTGAGGTATAAACAATGGATATTCAAATCAAACAAGGTCCGCAGTGCCACACGTCTAATTGCTACACATACAGGAATGGCGATATTAAATATATCGTCATTCATTTTACGTCAAATAACGGCGATACGGCATTGAACAACTGCAATTATTTCAGCGGCGCAAATCGTGGTGCGTCTGCACATTATTTTATCGGTGATGACGGAATATATCAATCTGTACCCGATAAATGGGCGGCGTGGGCTGTCGGTGGTACAAAAATTTACAAACACCCGTATTGCAGGAATATGAACAGTATTTCGATTGAAATGTGCAGTCGTATTGGTGCGGACGGTAAATACTATATTCGTGACGGGATTGTGGAACAGACGATTAAATTGACAAGATATTTAATGAATAAATACAATGTTCCGGTAGAAAACGTATTGCGCCATTATGATGTGTGGGATAAAAAGTGTCCTGAGCCGTTTGTACGTCAGCCGGAGCTATGGGAAGATTTTAAAAGACGATTAACAGGAAGTGAGGATTTAACTATGTCACAATATACAGAATTAAAAGAATTAATCGAAAAACAGGCGGCAGAAATTGCCGATTTAAAAAACATCAACAAACAGTTGGTGAATGTAGTTCAAACTACAATGATTTACGATTTCAATGATGACAATATGCCGTCGTGGGCAAGAACGGCAGTACAAGCCGCGCAAGATTACGGCGCATTGGTCGGTGACGAGCAAGGGAGATTAGGTCTGTCCTATAAGGACCTGCGAACTATTTGTAGGGAGTACAGATGTGGTATGTATGATAAGTAGTTTTGAGGGTGGTGTAATGCCACCCTTATTTTTTTTCGGCAATTTACAATTTATTTACAAAACATCAAACAATATTGTAATTTAGTGGCATATGTTGTATTATATAACATAGGATAAGAAAGGACTAAGATATAACTATGTATACAATTACGCAAGACAAAAAGAATATTGACGGAGTAGTAAAGACCACATACGGCATTAAGTGTGACGAAGTGTCTGTCAAAGATGTGTCGCCGAATAAGGAAGAAGTGGCGGAATTAATAGACAGGCTGAACAAATACGGATTGTCACCCTGTCATTTGCAAGATGTGATTGAAGATTTTATTCAAGAATAACCCATACAAATTAAGAAAGAACATAGGCAAAATGCTTATGTTCTTTTTAGTTATGTATCTTGTTGCTATCTATACA
>OLRQ01001824.1_pt1 | contig 14949 bp, 20 predicted proteins | sample 1671971 | NCBI WGS metagenome assembly OLRQ01 (sample SAMEA3136631, study PRJEB25190) | human gut metagenome | biome: human gut; feature: human-associated habitat; material: faeces | place: Austria | collected 2013 | reverse complement strand
CACTGGTAGTGAACTGCTGCACAGCACCTACTTTTCCACTCCACCACGTCTTGACATTACTCCACCATGTACTTGCCTGATTAGCAACAGAAGTCGTGAACTGTTTCACAGCGCCAACTTTGCCGTTCCACCAGACGTTCACATTACTCCACCATGTACTTGCCTGGTTCGTTACCGTGGTTGTGAATTGCTTCACGGCTCCTACCTTACCAGACCACCACATTTTCACATTGTTCCACCAGGTAGTAGAGTCGTTCCGAACAGAAGTGGTAAACTGCTGGACAGCGCCAACCTTACCAGACCACCAGGTTTTCACGTTAGACCACCAGGTACTTGCCTGATTGACAACGGAAGTCGTGAAAGACTTTACAGCCCCTACCTTTCCGTTCCACCAGGTATTGACCTTACCCCACCAGTCCGTGGCTTGATTGACAACAGAAGTCGTGAAGTTCTTCACGGCTCCAACCTTTCCAGACCACCACGTTTTGGTGTTGTTCCACCAGGTAGTAGCATTGTTGACTACGTTTGTAGTAAAGGATTTTACAGCGCCAACCTTCCTGTCCCACCAGGTATTGACATTCGCCCACCACGTTTCCGCAGTGTTTTTCACGCCAACCATAAACTCTGCAACGGGACTGTCCTCAAAGGCTTCCACCAGCGGGTCAATGATATGGTCTTTCACCCACTTGCCAATGTTCTTGAACGGGGTAAGAATACCATTCAACAGACCTTCAATAATGTATCCTCCGATTTCAGCCATAACCGTAGAAGGAGAGTGGATACCGAACAGGTTTTTAATCCACGATACGAACGGGTCAACGATGTTGGTCTTAATCCATCCACCAGGGTCATTGAAGAAATCAGTGATGCCTTTTGTAAAGCCCGCCCACATATCACTGCCAGCCTGCTTTACATCAGCCCACACGTTTTCACCCAACAGGGCAGTACAGAACGGGTCAATGATATGGTCAAAAACCCACGTACCGATATTCACAAATCCTTCGCCAATCGCAGACAGAAGGTTCCCAGCGGTTTCCTTCCAGTCCTGCCCAGCAATTTCCGTATCCCACCAGTTCTTAATGTCAGCACCGATACTGCCAAAGAACCCGCCAAGGAACTGAACTGCGGAACGTATAGCCGTGCCAAGAAAGGTGAATATGCTGGTTGCAATACCACCCCAGTCAATGTTGGTCACAACTTCCTTGATGTTCGCCCAAAGGTCTTTGCCCATCTGCGACCAGTCGTAGCCTTTAAGCCACTCCGTAGCTTCATCAAATGCGCCTTTGATGCAATCGCTTACCTTTCGTGCAAGCTGTCCCCAGTCAATTCCTCCCAGTGCGCCCAGGATGAAATCAAACTTCAATGTGAACCACCGCACAATGACCCTACCAATGAAGGAAGTATCCACTTGCTCAAGCGCACTGTTCAGCATGGTTGCCACGTTTTCACCCAGCTTGTGGAAGTCCACTTCCTTGAGGAAGTAGTAGGCGGTCTGCACCGCTCCATTGATACCCCAGCCCAGTTTGCTACCAACGGCAGTGTAGTCAATGCTGTCAATAACCTCATTCACCTTACTGCCAATCAGAGTTCCCAGTTCCTTCCAGTTCGCATTGTCGAAAGCCTGTTTCAGTTTATCGGCAAAATCGCTAACACTGTTATCAATGGGAAGTTCCTCAAACATGGAACCGTAGTCAGCACCACCGCCGCCACCTCCACCGCCGCCTGCATCATCCTTTTGCATGATGATGTTCAGTTCGTCAATGCCCGTGGTTGCGTCACGAATTTCCTTTGCCGCCTTTGCAGCGGAACCGCCTGCCTTTTCCAGAGAGTCCCCGTAAGAGGTAGCGTTCTTCTTTGCCGCCGTAAAACTGGAAGCACCAGAAAGCCGCGCGAACAGCATATTGATGAAGTTCAGCAGGGTTACAATTTTATCAATCACAAAGTCGATTGCCGGGGCAAGCGCATTGATGATAGGCGCAGCCATAGCACCCAAACTGTTCTTGAGATATTGTCCGCTGGTAGCAAGCCTGTCCATGCTCTGGGCGAATGTGCCACCCATAAGAGTGCTATACTGATAGAGGTTGTTGATACCCTCCCTCATGGCCTGCGTCAACTGGGCGAACATAAAGCGAATGGCACGGTACATAGCAATTCGCTTCATACTGCTAAACAATTTACCCAGGCCAGAAGTATTCTGCTTAACCTTTGCGGCAAGCGCAGAACCCAACGTGTCCTTGAGTTTGCCCAGTGCTGTCCGGGCTTTTGCTCCCATCATTTTTACTTTCGTCAAAGCATTGCCCAACTTATGCAGTGCGCCCGTTCCAACAGAAAACCCTTTCGTAAATACACCGCCTATCCCGTTAAGGATAGACTTGAGTATCCCGGTTCTCTGGGTCACCTGGGTTACGGCTTGCGCCGTTTCCTGCACACTGCTTGTAGCCTGCTCAACACCACTGGTAGCGGCTTCTGCACTGGCTTCCCCAGCAGGGGTGTTCATCGTAGGTGCAACACCCGTGGAAGGAACCTTGACCTTCGGGATTTTCACATCCCCAACTTCCTGCAATTCCCGCAGCGCCTTACCTAAATCTTCCAGACGTTCAATATCACCCAATGTAATATTGTCTAAAGCCTGCCCAATCTCGTTTAACCGTTTGGAATAGTGGGAGAAATTGTAGCTTTTCCTCCGACATTCAAACCTTCAAGCGCTTTACCAAGGCTTTCCAGTTTATCAGAGTGAAAACCCTTCAAGGCTTCATTCAGCTTATTCAGTTCCTTCACCTTAGAGTTTAGACCCAGACCGCCTTTCGTGGCCTGTTTCAGCTTGCCCAGGCTTGCGGTCAATGTGTCTATACCCTTAGTACCTTCTTCGGACTTTGCTTCAATTTGAAACTCAAGTCCCTCAAGTTCAACTGCCATTGTCTGCTTCCCCTCCTTTCTTCGTTTTCTTGAAGCGTTCATTGAAAGCTGCCATCATAGCCCGCATAGCTTCCTTACCGTTCTCAAGCATCTGCTTCTTCTTGCGTTCCTCCGATTTCTTACTGCCAGAATTGGTAATCGGTATCGGTTCGGAACGGAAGGGGAAGGGTTTATTTTTCTTGCTTAACGGGTTGAAAACCGGGGAAGCATCCAGCAAGGCTTCATAGATATATGCTGCTTGTAGCCACAATTCAGAGTTACGCCGCTCCTTCTTGATTTCTTCCGCTTCTCTGTAATACTTCGTCATGCAGTTGTCCCCATCCCAATAATCGTGATAGGACATTCCCAGACTCATGTAGTAGCCACATAGTTCTTCAAATTTATCCCCGTAACGCACAATAGGGGACGGACGGCCTATGCCGCCGTCCCCACCGTTTTCAGACGGCAAGTCCGTTACCAACTTGCCATCCAGTCCACGTTTTTTGCGGAGTCCTCCGGTTCCTCCATCAGAGAAACAATCGGTTCGTTGTACATTTCAGCCAACTTCTCAATCAGCTTGTCCTTGTTAGGCATATGGGCGTAGATTTCATCAATCACGTCCGGCTTGACAAACCGATGATGCGCCTTGAAAGCACCCGCAAAAAGGGCAGGCAGGAGAGTCATGGGCTTATCGTCAATGTTGCGGGCAACAAACCCTTCATCCTCCATCTGCTTGATAGTACGCCGGGTATATTCCAGCGTGTATTCCTTACCTTCGTAAGTAAAGATAATCTGCTTTGCCATTGCTCATTTCCTCCAATTCTTCAAATTGTATTGTGGGGTTATTCCTCCGTAATGACGGTGGTGGGGGCAATCGTGATAGCCATACCACGAACCTCATTCACGCCGCCGCCAGTCACACGAACGGAAAGCTGACCGTCAAAGGCAAACTTGCCCTCCGTACCAGTCGGGGTCACAGTGCCGTTAGCGTTCTCCGTGCCGCCGAACCACACGGCAAAACCTTCCACCTTGTTCTTGAGGGCTTTCAGCGCCATGTACCCGGTCTTGTCGTAGTTGGTGTTGAAGTTCATAGCTTCATTTCCCTGGATACCCATGATGAAGGTCTGCATACGGTCAGACAGCGTGGTAGTTTCCAGCATTTCAGGGTCAGTACCCAGGTCAGGGAACTCCGTAATGTCAATCAGCTTTTCCCAGGTAGCTTCTCCACCACTTTCACCAGGCTTCTTGTGCATGAGGAAAGTCATATACGTACTTGTAGCCATTGTTCGTTACCTCCTATAAAAATATTGTCCATCAGTCATAGCCCTGTACCGGGCTACAATTCTGTAAATGGTTGCATCCTCCAAGTTTGGAACGGGAGTAAGCGCCAGACGCTTAAAGTTCATGCTGAAAAGAACTTCGTCAATGACCTTCGCAATGGTCTTGCACTCTGTTTTCTTCCCGTCCGTCTTATTGGAATAGACATTGATTTCAAACATGACCTGCGCCATTTCAGCGTTCCCGGTCATCTTCTCCGAAACAGCAGAGTTGTCACTTTGCGTGATACTCACATGAGGGAAAGAGGAAGGTGCTTTCACATATTCCCCGGTGATATTGATACCGGGAAACTTCTCACGTAAGACCCTTGCAATCCGGGTATAAACCTCATTTTCGCAATCAATCATACGTACACCCTCCTTGCAATTTCAGCAAACTTGTCCTCCAACTCTCTCACCGTCAGGTACATACTCATGTTGGCAGGGTTGCCGTAAGTGTGAATTTCCCCAGCGTGTTTCCCTTCTGTGATAACCTCACCGTTGCTTCCGGGGTCACCACTGTACCGCCATCCCTTTTCCAACCGTCCCAGTTTGTATCCATACTGACCACGTACCATGCCGTTTTCCCCGGCTTCCGGGTGATTATCCGGGTATTTCACACCCGTACCAAACTCAATGAAAAGCGTTGCGCCGCCAACCGCCATGACCGCCACTTTGTTTGCACCCCTGTCCTGCATAGAACAGGTAACATCGTTCGTACCATCGTAAACGGCCTGACCAAACTTTACGGAAGCAATCTCCACACCTTCATCAGCAAGGGCTTTCAGAAATTCCTTTGTCTTATCCGTCAACCACTTTTTGTAGTTGTTCAGTTCCTTAATTGCCTGGTCAATGCTTCGCTCATTAAGTTGTACCTTGATAACCCGTTTCTTCACGATACCTTCACCTTGCTTACCGCATAGGATATGGCGTTCAGGGACTTTGCCACACGGCGAACCGTGTAATCATAAATCGGCTTTCCATCTTTGAACTCCGGGGCTTTATCAACGAAAAGCACCGTGTTTTCATCAATGGGACACGTCATATCGTCAGTAATGAGAACCTTATCATAGGACTCCAAGTTGCCAAACATATTCACCTGGGCGTACCCCGTTGCGGGGGATACGCTGCACATCATCTTCACTGGCTCTCCATAGCCTACCGTGGTTTCACCCGTTTCATATCCGTCAGCGTCCAGCAATGGTACACTGTCAGAATACAGGCAATAGTGTACGGGAGAGAGGTTGCGCTTCATCAGCTTCATACCAACACCCCCGCCATCGGGGTAATTCTCCGCAGCAACGTAGGAGGAATGTCACCGTCCTCATAGGAGCGGGACACGCCATTCTCACTGTGCGCCGTTTCACCCTCTGCGCCACGCTTGTTCAGCATATAGGCCGCAATCTCAACCTGGGTAGTATGGTAGGGGGCGGGTACATCCTCCGTCCCCGTTCCATACGGATAGGCTTTAGAGATAACCACGCCTTTAGCAAGGGTCAGATAGGTGGACAGCACATCCGTATCTGTTTCACCCGTCATGCTTTTCAGCATAGTCAGCATTTCAGTATTAGTCATGTTGTCCACCCTCCTTCCTCACTTACGCACCAGCAGCGCCGCCGATTTCAGCAGCGTTCGCCACATAGACGGAACGGCTGTAAGTCGGCTTCTCAAAGTTCTTACTGATATCAGTGAACTTGCCGTGATACCACTCCGGGCCGTGGTCAAGGCCAATCTGACCGAAAAGCTGATACTTCTCACCAGCGCCAACCTTTGCAAGCGGCTCCAGGAAGAAGTTACCCTTGCCGGGAACGGGCTGATAGACCGGGGCAATCACGTCCAGGTTCAGAAGCAGCGCCGTACCAGCGGGCAAGCACTCACCCAGGTACAGATAAACCACGCCGATAGGCGTAATCACACTGGACAGGGCAATACCGTTGACCTCACGGGCAGCAGGCACAACGGTCAGGCCATTCTGCACTGCGTCAGCGTTAATCTGGAACAGGGTGATAGCGTCACACCACAGACACAGACCTTCGGTAGGAGCGTTTGCCCCGTAAATCTTCTTCACCATGTCCGCAATATCCCAAAGACCCAGGGGCTTGTTGCCCATAGCGGTCACGTTGGTAGTGATAGCGGGGATAAGGCCACAGGTCTTGTTGGCAGTTGCGTCAGAAGTAGCCTTGTTGAACACACCGTTGATGAAGGTGTACTCAATGTCACGGTTCACCTTCTGGATTTTTGCCGCAACCTGGAAGTCCAGTTCGTTCACGGGGTTGGCCTGCTGGTTCTCAATGTTGATACCGCTCAACGTACCCATGTTGGACTGCTTTGCGTAAGAGATACCCACGGACTCCATGAAAATCTGGGTCACGTTGGTTTTCTGCTCACGGGTAACCACCGTAGCATCCGGGGCAGTCAGAGAAGCGGTTTCACTGATTTCAGGCTGGGAACCGTCACCGCCAGAAGTGTACTCCTGCCCGGTGACAAACTCGACATGGTTCGTGGTTTTCGCCCTGCTTCCGATGATGGAAGAAAGCGGGGTACGCACGTTACCCTTGTTGAACAGCATACCGCTGTAATTCAGAACACCAAAACTGGTTGCAATAGCGTCAGCCATTTTCGTTTACCTCCAATTCATTATTCTTCGTTCGTCTGGTTCGCTTCGTCCTGCGCTTTCAGACGGGTATAGTAGGCAGCAGCGGTCAGGTTACCGCTTGCCTGCGCTTCGGCAATCTTCTTCGCATAATCCATGCCGCCCGTATTTTCAGAACCCGCAGCGGGGCGGGGAGTCTTTCTCATATGGTCAGCCTGAATAGCTTTCTTCTGGACTTCCAAATATTTGGACTGGTTTGCCATCACCTTATCCATATCACCGTCCACCATAGCGGTAGCGGTTTCCGTGGCAAGGCTCTCGTCATAGCCCATTGCCAGAAGTTTAGACTTCCTTTCGGTCAGGGCAATGGAGCGCTTCAAATCAGCGTTTTCCTTTGCCAATCTGTCCTGTTCCTCCTTCTGGGCAGCAGCGGCAGCTTCATCATCGGACTGCTTACTTCTAAGCTGCTTCTTGTAGTCGGCAGCTTCGGAGTTGGCCTTAGACAGCGCAGCTTTCAGGCGGTTTACCTCTGCGTCATTGCCCTGCCCGACAGTTTCAAGGGCAGCGGAAATTTCATCTTCGGTCATACCTTCCTTGTAGGCTTTACCCAGCAAATCACTCAAATAACTCATTTCAAAGTCCTCCTTGCGTTTTTAATTGGTGGTTCACTCCACTCTGTTTTCCGTTTTATCCTCTTGTCTTGAGTTTGCGTTTTATAGGTGTTCCCTCACCATGAAACGGGCAAAAGCCCGTTATTCATCAGTTGTCAGTATCACGATACATCGGCAGTTTGCATTGTTCTCTACCTTCGTGAAACCCCCAGGGTATGGGGCATGGTCACCATCATAGGTGAAAAATTCTTCCTCCAACGGAACCGATTGACCTTCCAGGTACTTGTGGGTTTCCCTAACCAGATTGTCCTTTACGGTGTGCCAGTGCTTTGTAACACCGAAACCTCCGTTGTTGACATAATCCGTAGCGCCGTCCTGAACTGCTGCATTGTAGACTCTGTGATATTCAGACTCCACAAGGCTTTGCAAACCTCCTATGTCGTTACCTCCCACATGGTCTGCAACACGGTCAACAAAGGTCTTTCCCTCAATCACCAGATAGATAGCGTCCTCCATCTGGTCTACATTCACGGAGAGTTCATGCCCAAGCATGATACCTGCGTTTCGTATTCCAAGCGCATAGGCGTTTATCAGGAAAGAAAGCACATCGTCCACAATCTGGTTTAGCCTTGCGGCAGAGTCACCGCCTGCCATCCGATAACTGGTTGTGGTCAATACGTTCAATTCATCAAGCGCAGTCAAATAACTGGAAACCACTTCATTCATGTTCATATCCTCAAAAGAAAATGGGACTATGAGCGTTTACACTCACAGTCCCATTGGACTTACCAGAACCCTTGTTCCAGTCAAACCTTTTCGGTTTCCTTCATTTTCAGTTTGCGCTTGATTTCCACAATGGCTACCTTACCCTGCTCAATCAGAAGTTCCACTCTGCTCCCGTGTTTCAGCAGGGTTTCCATCTGCTCCACCATTTCCTTTGTTATTACCGGGGTCATTGGTATCCTCTCCCTTCATCTGGTTTTGCTTTTCCATCAATTCCTGGGCTTTTTGTTCCTGCTCCTTCACGTACTCTGCGCTCATGGTATAAGCAAGGTCAGAGTCCACAAACAGGCCGCAATGCTCAAAAGCCAGACGGGGGTGTATCTTCGTGTTCTTCAACATGAGGTCAAGCACCTGCGCCTTTTGCAGGATATTTTCATAGTTGCGGCGGGTGAAACGGATTTCAATGTTGCACACTTTCAAATCCATATTCACCAATGTACGGCAAATATTGAGTACCAGTTTAAGGAACCGCCGTTCAGATTTCTTAAACATCAATTCGCTGTCCTTCGCCCGTGCTTCCGCAGCAGACCACCCGTCACGCATGATAACCGCAGACCCGGTATCACTGGTAGAAGAACCGCCGTTGCGGTTCGGCATACCACATATGGTCAACACCGTCTGATACATATGGTCTACAAGCGTCTGGGTTTCACCCTGGTTCAAAGAGTTTATCAGGTAAGACACTTCCGCTTTCAGTTGCGGGTCAATGTCCTTAAACTTGATAGCCCCTTCCTCCCGTAACTGTTTGAAGTCATCGGAAGAAATGTCCACATTATGGAACAGCATAAGCGCCTGGATAAACTGTTCAACACCGTCCAGACGGTTACTGTCCGTCAGGTTGATAGCGTCAAGCAATGGAATGACCAGTTCAAATGCTCCAATACGGGCAAGGTTCAACGGGTATTCGATAATGGGAATGTCACCCAGAATGTGGGTTTGATGGTCAACCACCACAGACTCCACAATTTCAAAATACTCATACTTAGAATAGCAGGAGTAATGGACAATTCCCTTTTCATCCACTACATACTTCACACCCAGTACCGGGACATTTCCCAATCCGTTGTTATACACAACAAAGGTATTTCTGGGGTCAAGCGTGTAGATTTCAAACGGAGAGTCATCTTCCTCTCCTTCATCATCGGGAAGAACCATACGGAAAGACGTACCGCAGATATGGAACCAGTCAGCCAACTCCTTGTCCTTTGCAGGCTTTTCCTCCGCAAACACAAATTCATTAAGCTGGTTGATAGAGTCTGCAATGTTCTCCGCATTACCACGGGATACATATTGCAGAGGTTCACCCATCAGATACCCAGACTTGAAAGACACAATCTCATTCGCCCGGTTCTCCACAATATGATTGCAAATCTCTGGTCTGACCTGTTTCTCTCTGTTCAACACGGGCTGTCTGCCCTTGTAGTAGTGCCAGAGGTATTGAATTTCAGACCTGTTCTTCCAGTGATACGGAAGTGCCTTGCGTAGAATACTCACTACGTTGTCGATGGTCACTTCTGTTTCATCGGTCTTGATGATACGTCTGCCATGCAGCGGCATAGTCACGCAGAACACCTCCTTCAAGGCATAGTTTTACCTACTGTCATTATACAACTCTCCAATGCTTATGTCAAGAGTTATCTTGATAAAAGGATTGAAGAATTTTTGAATTTAGCAAGGCCGCTTAAAGATTTCTACCTTTGCGCCCACAAGCCCACGGAGTTCATTTTCCAGCAAAGACAAAGAGTCAGGTGCATCATCATGAGGTACTTTTCCAGACCTGGTGTAGGTAGTGACCTGTTTCATAAACTCCGCATACTGACTGTTCCGGGCATAGGTAGAAGGGTCTTTGAAGTAAAACCTTTTGATGATGGTATCGGACGCAAACTCAATACGGGTCTGCTTATTACTGATTGTCCGCTTCGTTCGGATACTGCAACCCATATATTTCTTCTCTGTCAAGATGGTCTGTACATCCCTGGCAAAGTAGGAACCTGCGTTGTTGCTCTCAAAAGTAGCGGCGGCAACCCGATTATCCATCAGAGCCTTTGCACATTCAGGCTTTGTAGTTTCAGGCGGGGAGTCATCGAATACCACATCTACGATATAGACTTCATCCCCATACACAGCGGCAACAGGCATAGCACAGTAGTCAGAACCCGTATCCGCAGTATCACATACCGCAATTATACTATCCGGGTCACGGTCAACAGGAAGTTCAAAGAAACGGTTCAGACTACTCTCTGGAAACAATAGACCCTTTGCTTCAAAGGGCTGCTGCTGAAACTCACTTTCAAACTGCTCCGCAGAAAGCATTTCCCTCTGGTCACGGAAGTATTGAGTGGTAAAAATCTTCTTACCCTCTCTCATGTACTCAAAGTTGCTTTCATCCGTTACGGGGTCAAGCGCCGGGGTTTCAATAACCTTCATTCGCTTGCCCTGCTTTTTCATTTCCTCCTGCAAGTGACCGATAGGGTCATACAGTGAATATCGGGTTCCGCAAATGACTATGGGTGTTCCTTCAATGGCACGTCCGATAATGTCACCACTTATTACCTCCCATTTGTCATCAAGCCGCTGTCTGTTCTTTGCTTCCTCACGTCCTTCCACACAGTCATCCAGATACAGGAGGTTGGTTGCTTCGGAAAGACCAACCTGCCTTGCATCAATAGAACGGCACATAACCGTGGGGAAACGGGATTTATGTAGAAGATTGATGATTTTTGTATCCGCATTGGTTTGTACCAATTTGCTTTCCGGGAAAATATCGTAAAAGTGATAATCACTGGGAGTTTGCAAGTATTCCAGACAACCCAGGTAGAAAGACTTTACAAGGTCATCACCCGTACCTTCCATCAAGGTAGAACGGTCAGGATATTTGCCAGACAGCATATTGGTGAAGTTGATACCTAACTGGGATTTACCAGCACGTTTCGGCATGGAGATAGAAAGGAAGTCCAGTTTGCCGTCAAGTATTTCCTGGTATGCGTCCACATACCGCTTGAGGTAGTGACGGCGGGACTGATAGAACTTCTTGTCCAGTGGTTTTCCAAACTCTACGGCCTGCAAGTAGTCATCAAAGAAATGTGGTGCGCCAAATAGCAGAGAACGAAACAGCAGATTATCAAAGCGCTCCGCTTTCCGAAAATCCCCACGCTCTACGACAAGGCGCAGACCCATACCCACTTGCACCCGTAACGCATGGTTCCATTCGTGGGCTACCGTGAAGTCTATCTTTTCATACTCCCGGCATAAGTCAAACAGGTCATTGTAGGGTTCGACCTCCATTGGACGGGCGTGAATAGCTTTTTCAATTCTCTCTTTCAGTTTCAGGTAATTCATCCCTATACCTCCCATAAAAATAGGGACTGCCTATGATAGACAGTCCCATTGGACAAGGCCGTGACTTTTCACGCCTTAATATTCCCAGGTTGGATATGTAATCCATCTTCTTGTGTGCTTCACTTTAGGTGCTTTCTTTTTGAATATCTTGCAGAGAATGAAAGCCACCAGAGCAATTCCCAGCAAAACGCAATCCAGAACTGGTACTATTACCAGCCAGCACATGAATTTGCAAAATACCCACATGACCTTGCAGGAGAACCAGAGTGATTTTCCCAACCTCTCTACTGCACAGATGAAAAAGAGTGTAAGAACATCAGGCATTTTCTTCCTCCTTTTCTCCTACGATAAACCCCGTATCAAGAATGGGGGTATCATCTGGTACGATAGCGATTTTGTATCCCAGCGCCGCCAGCATTTCATTCATGGTGGATACGGGAATATCTTTCGCCTTTTTCGTGTTCAGTCTGTCCCAAAGCGCAGCGGGAGTAATATTCAAAACCCTGGCAAATTCAGCGTTGCCTAACTCCTTACGGGTCATAATCTCTTTGACAATATCTCTGGCTTTCATGGCTCTACCTCCTTGATTGCTTTTAGTATATCATGCCCTTTCCAGAATGTCAAGCGTTTTCTTGACAAGAAAGTGCATGACCTTTTTTTTTGTTTTTGCGAGTTTTGAGAAATGAGGTTAGTAGGGTATTTTTCATTTTTCCTGTAAGTTCTCTTAGACAAGCCCCTACTAAGAAAACTTATAGCAAAATCAAGTTTTGCCCTACTATGCCCTACGGGAGGAAAGGGGATAAACCAAACTTTTTTATTTTTGCGGTATTTTCGACACTCACCCGCCCCGGCCTGCCGGGGGTCAAATCCCCCTCCTGGGGTAGGCGTGGTGCAGCAGGCCAGCGCCCGCCCAGGCCAGCCGGGGAAGCTGGAAGCACAGCCCAGACCAGCGCCCGCCGCAAAATTTTTTTGAAAAACATCAAGAAAACGCTTGACAAGAAAGCGCTTGACGGGCAGGGCAGCAGGCCAGCCGCAAAAGGTAGGCTTGCGAACCTGAACCAACGCAGAAAAGGCAGATTGCACAAATAGGAGGTAGCAATATGAAGAACGTCAACACCATTCACGAACAGGTCACCGCCAACCGGGAACAGTGGTTCCAATATCGCCGTAGCATGGAAGCCAACCTTGCCACCCTGGAAACTCTTTACGCCGCCCAATATGACGAAGAAAGCCCGCTGTATCACAGCACCCCGGCGCAGACCGTAGCCGCCTACGTGGAAGCCGTAGGGTATGAAGCCGCCGTTGAAATCATTGCTTCCCTGGTCAACCGCAGCGCATGGGATGGGCGTATTTCCCGCCGCTCTGCTGAATGGGCAAATGCCCAGGAAAATTCCTGGGATGAAGAAGCCTGTTCCAGTCTTTCCCTTTATACCAACCGTATTCACATGGCGCACCTTGAGCAAATCGCCGCCGCTATGATGAAGTACCAGCCCACCACAGAAGAACCAGCAGAGGAAGCCCAGGAACCCGCAGAGGAAGCCCAGGAACCCGCAGAGGAAGCCCAGGAAGAAGAACAGGAGGACAACCGCATGAACGCCCTTGAAAAGATGAAGCAGGACTTGACCACCCGCAAAGACCGCAGCGCATGGGATAAGGGGGTTACAGTGTACGCCCTGGAACTGCTGGAAGGTCTGGAAGAAGCCATTGACGGCGGGTATTTTGCACCCGATGACATAGCCGCCCCGAAGGTACTTGAAAAGGGACTTTTGAACGGCGCTTCCTCCTGGAATGAATATTCCTGGGGCGGGTGTTCCCTCATTTATGACGGGGACATTGCAGAGCGGCTTTGTTGCCCGTCTGAACTCAAAAAGACCCGCCACGGGGAACGCAGACCGAACAGCCGTGAAGAATGGCTTGACGTTCAGGCAAGGGCATTGTATCAGGCTTGCAACCGGGTAAAGCGGGCGGCACGTGCCGCCCTGGCCTGAATAGGAAGGGAGGTTCAACCATGAATTACCGTAAAATCACGAAAGCCGCAGCCCGTAAACGCTACGACAACGGGGAACCCGTTCAAATCATCCCTTGCAAGTGCAACCCCGCTTCCGTCTGGTTCACTGGGTTTGAAATGGTGAAGCAAGACCAGACCTTTAACCAGTTCGTGAACGCTTTCAGCTATTATAACTGCTGCCCCGAACTGGGAACCCGCCCCGCTTTTTACGTGGCAGAGTGAAGCCCAGACAGCCCCGGACAGGTGGACAGCCTGCCGGGGCTTTCCTTTTGCCCTGCGCCGTAGGCCGTCATATTTGCCCGTATGGCGGTTTTATGCCCTGGGTGGTATAGATACCCACGGACAGCACGAAAGCCCGCCAGAGGGCGCACAGGGACGCACAGCGGGCAGGCGGGCGGCGGGGTATAGGTACAGCCCAGGACAGCCGCAGCGGGTACAGCTTGACCACGGCGGGCGCTGAAAGGGCTGAAAGGGCTGAAAAGCCCCGGCGCAGCCGTCAAGCCTTGCCGGGGTTGTGTGGTGGTTTGGTGCTTCATGGTCAGGCCGTGGGGTCTTTCTGCGCTTTCTGGGGAACTTCTGCAATCGCTTCTTTCTGCCCTTCTGCGCTTTCTGGGAGTCCCAGCGCTTCCCCTTCTGGCAGTTCTGTAATACCATAGGCATTTTCAAGATACTTCTGCCGCAATGCTTCTGCGTCCTTCTGCTCTCCCAGGGGGCTTGTGTTCGGGGTCAAGACAACCTCCTGCTGGTCTTTCATGCCGTCATAGTTCTTCTGCCAGAAAATACCAGTGACAGGGTTCACCTTGCCGTCCTCCATCAAACCCTCCCGGTACATAGCACAAAACTGACGCACTTTTTTGATAAAGTCGGTACGGGCAGGGTTCCCCAAACTGCGGTTCTCCCATTCCCATGCTGTACCCTTATCTATACCAATAGCAGCATAGGCCGCTTGATTACCTATCTTCATATCCCATTCTGCGCATAACTGCAAATACCGATTGAACCGCCGTTCCATTTCTGCAACGTCATTCAGGTCAAGCGGTTCAGTCGGAAGAATAGCCTGCATGAACATGATACGCCTGGTATTATACCCAACCTCCAAATCAGGGTTTGCGTCCTGAATGATAGGGGATTTATCAGACGGCTTACTGCCCACCGCTGCTTTCTGCCTGGGCTTCGTGTCCTTCGCTCCTGGTGTCCGTGCCATCCTTCTGTACCTCCTTCTTCACCTTCTGCCCTTTCTGGGGCTTCTTGCCTTTCTGCTCTTTCTGGGCTTTCTCCCTTGCCCACCGTTCAACATAGCTTTCCATTGTCGTTTCCTCCTTCTGCAATTTGTAGGGGATAGTAGGGTATTTCAGCGTTTTACTATAAGTTTTTATAGATACGCGCGTACTAAGAAGAAATTAT
>OLRQ01001820.1_pt1 | contig 14966 bp, 16 predicted proteins | sample 1671971 | NCBI WGS metagenome assembly OLRQ01 (sample SAMEA3136631, study PRJEB25190) | human gut metagenome | biome: human gut; feature: human-associated habitat; material: faeces | place: Austria | collected 2013 | reverse complement strand
GCGCGTAGCCTCTCCGAATCTCTACTATCGCTAACCATTAAGCAAGTCCCACTTAATCGCGCTAATTTTGCGCCGAAGGTCACGGTAACGCCACCTGACGCCTTCCCTCAACTCTCGGACAGGATCGTATGGATTGACTTCGTCGATGGCGTCGTTAGGAGACTGCCCTCGCATCGGCATGAAGCCTTCAGAGCCGAAATAGAAGCCTTCTCCGGCCTCCGCCTTAACAAGTTCGGCAGCATAAGAGCGCTTCTGAAAATGGACATAGAGGAATTCCTCGTCAACCACAGAGCCTCCACGGCCGACGGCCAGCCTCCCGGCTTTACCGTCTTTCCAATAGAAGACTTCCCTTTTGTAGTCCTTGAATTTTGGGCTGAGTCGAACGCGATGATATATAGTTGCGATGTCAGCGAACGGGTGCCCGTCATAGCGCAAGAAGCCGTGTTCGTCGAATATGAGGTTTATACCCTGCTCATCAAAGTAATAATTCTTGTCCGAACTCACCACGTCACGCCAGAAGTCCTTGCCATCAAGGGGCAGCTGCCAACGCATATTGACCTCATCCGTATTGCGATAAAGAAAGAAGTGGCCGAGCGGAAGGAATTTATCGTAATTGGTAAGATTGTATTTTTCGAAACACGATTTAAGATCGCCAAAAAAGAGGTCGAGATCGCAATGGCCCCAATAATCATAGTCTTTGAGTAAATAACTGTACGCTAGACCCATAAAAGGCTTGTAGTCACACATTTTATATGGACGTTCTAACGCAATTTTCGAATTAACCGCGACTTCGATCTTTGCCTTGATTCCGGCAAGGGTTTCCGGCAAGATGCGCACATTTGACGGCAACTTCTCGACATGCTGATCCGTCACAACGAAAAAGTCAACGTCGGGGTTAGCACCGCACGAGGCAGCCCAAAGCCCAAACCAATTCGGCAAGGAGCCGAAATACGTGGCAAACACACACATTTTCGGCATCGAATAGACGCTACCGCCATTATCCTCTTGACCCATTTTCCATATCCTTAATACATTGTCAGCCGCGGCAAATACAGATGCCGTCAAGATCGAGCAACTCCCCTACCTTCGCATCCCAATCCATAGGAGCGAACGACATAAATCCGGAGCAAGGGCAGAAGGTCATCTCGGAAAAGAGAGCCTTCCCATTGTGGTCGTAGAAGTCAGCGCGCACGAACGGGATGCCAGTCGATAGCTCCTTGGCGTAGCCAACCATCTCGTTAAATGATTGCGGCTTCTCTGGCAAGCTCTCGAATGAAGCGTAGTCATCACGGGCAAACGGCTCAAGCTCCCAATCCATGGACAGGAAGCTTATTCTCGCCGTCGTGTGGTTCTCAAGACCTTGCGAGACATAAAGAAAACGCGGCTCGCCATCAAAGCAATAGAATTTGTAGTCAACAAGCCCTTCGACGGAAGCCCTTGGCTTGCGTCGAGCGGGATATGACGCATACTTCAGCCATAACATGGCCTCATCGCTCATGAGGAGCACCCCCCCCCAACAGATTCAGGCAGGTTGACCCAAGAGCCAAGCTCGGCATCCCAGCGCTCAGGATCGAACTCCTCCATGCCGGAGCCCGGGTAGAAGGTCATCTCGCCGAAGTAGAGTTCCCCGGCCACCTCGTAGAAATCGGCGCGCACAAAAGGCATGCCTTCGGCCAGACACTCGGCCATGGCTACCATGTCCCTGAGCCGGGAAGGCGCCTCGGGCGGCACATCCGCGTTGGGGTAGTGCCGAGTGAAGGGCATGCGGTTCCAGCCCGTGTCGAAGAAATCCACGCGAAGATCGCCCTCTGCGCGGCCCGTGCAAGTGAACTCGCAGCGGGCGCGGCCCCCGAAGCACATCACCTTATAGTCAGTGGGGTCGACTTTATGCTCCCCAGGATCCAGGTACTCCTCTGCGAGGATGCGGGGCTTCACATCCTTGTAGGGCCATTCGCGTCCAGACCAGTAGTAGTTCTTGTCCAAAGAGCGCTCAATTTTCTTCCTAGCAGCCTCAATATCGAAGGTCGAGCGGTCGCGGCAAATTGCGAGCCCGCCGGAGTCATGCGTACACTTGAGCACGAAGCGCTTGGGCAGCTCGTCGAAGTCGATCTCATCGAAGGTGTCCCAAACGCCCAAGGTAGGCACCACATGCTCCCATCCGATGCGCTCAGCAACCCAAGGCTTAACCTCGGCCTTGTCAACCAGCATGGTATAGAGAGGGTTGCGGTCGTGGAGCTTGAGCCATTGCAGCTTCTCGTTAAAGGTCTTAGGGTTGTCAAGATGAAGCGGTTTTCCAATACGGGCGTGGTACAAAAGCTTCAAATAGACGCCATCGGGCAGCCAGCGCATTATGTCCATCATGACGGGTTGCCTGAATACAATGAAGGGATTGTCGAATATCTTGCTCAATTTGCTCATGCAGGTTGCTCCTTTTGCCCATCGCCGCATAATCCGACAAGGACAGACCACGCAAGCGCGATAAATATCTGGGCGCTCCGCGAGTAATACTCGACCATACCGTAGTCCATAATCAAAAGGCCAACAACCAGGCAGAGAACAGTAAGTCCCGTGAACGTCAAGCTCTTACGATTGCTGAACCCTTTAAGGAGCATCCTCACGTACAGGAAGTAGTAGGCAAACGTACCCACGAGCCCATAGCTCACAAGAAGCTCGATGTAATTGTTATGAGCGTAATAGGAGGTCACCCCTGGGTGATAAACGCCCATCAGTACGCGGAAATTGTCTCCCCCAAACCCCAAAATCGGTCTCTCACTGAACCACTCGATGCCGTAGGCGACTAGGTTCATCCTGGTCGCCGTGCTAGCGTCAACAGCAGTCCCCAAGCCGAGCATCCCGTTGATCATGCCCTCCATACGGACACCGACCAGGTTGTAAAGGAGCGGCACGTTCATCACGAGGACGGCGGCAAAACACAGGAGGGCTGCGACCACCGCGACCTTCGCGAACTTGCCAAGCGCGTCACGAGTCTCGTAATCCAGAATAACCAAAAGCAGCGCTACCAGCGCGATTACCATAATCGCCTTGCGCGATGCGGAAAGCAGGGCGATACAAAGGTTGATCAGGATAAGCACCCACCAGCCGACCCCCTTGTTCTCGCGGTAGAACCCATAGGCCATGAACATCCCGAAGGCCGAGAACATACCCACAATGTTCGCAGAGATAGAGCCCGTCCCCCTACTGTTGAGGAAAGCGAACACGCCGGCAGTGACGATAACGCGCGCATACAAGATGACTGGCGCAAGGATCATGCACCCCATCACAAGGCGAATACGCCGCTTGTCACGGTACAGCAAAAACACCACGCAGCTGAGGCACACGAGGTTAAACAGCACGGTTGTGAAAATTTCAACCGCATTGGAATATCCGAATGCCCAATACCTCGAAATGAACACGACCACCGCAAACGTGACAAGCCAAGCGTGGTACCCTGTTAGCTTCATTTTCTGCTTGCCTATCTCGGTGAACGTGCCCGCAACAATGGCAATGCGCGACAATTGCGACATCAGCGAGCCATCATCGAACGCGATGCTCGAGATAGCGAAGAATACGAGACAGATATCGCTTATGCGCAGACTCCTTAGAGCCTCGCCACTCCTCGCACGCGCGTATGAAACCGACGCAACGCCACTGCTCATCCCCTGATCACCTCTTCCCACTGCCCCGCAATCTGCATAACCGACAGCCGCTCCCGCACGCTTGCGGCCGCAGCCCCCAAGCGTGCCGCCAACCCCGGCTCGTCGGCCACGCGTGTCATCGCAGTCGCAAGCTCTCGCTCGCCGCCCACGGGCACTAGAAGCCCGTTCTCGCCGTCGCGAATAACCATACGAGCTCCACCGCATGGGCAATCTGTGCAGATCGTAGGCAGACCAATGGCCATGGCTTCCAACATAGAATTGGAAAGCCCTTCATAGTCGCTCGAAAGCACGAACATCCCAGCGTCGAGCACCGCCTCATGCACATCAGAACGACCTCGATTGAGCGACACTTTGCCAATGAGCCCCAGCTCACTCGCCAACGCGTCCAACGATTCGCGCTCCGAGCCATCGCCGTACACCTCCAACGTCCAGCCAGAGCGTTCGCGGTGAAATTTAGAGAACGCACGCAGCAGCATGCTCAAATTCTTCTGCTTCTCAAGGCGACAGAAGCTCACCACCGTATGCCGTCTCTCACCCCCAAAGGGCTCAGGCAGCCCCTCTTTCACAGGGTTGAGGATGACGGTTTTGGCCACCTTGGCAGAAAAGTGCGCCGCAGCATCGTCAGTCTGACACACCAGCATGGCCGCACGACGATACAGCCGCTCGCGCAGCCAGTCATTCCCCCTGCCTCCACCCACGCGCGCGGGGTCGTTGCGTTCACTGACCACCAGGCGGTTACCAAGCCCCGCGCATGCAATAATTGTCTGCATATTCACGAAATACTCGAATGCGACGATGCAAGCTCCTGGGTTGCGCTTGGCTACCCCGCGCAGCCAAGCGAGCCTACGCGCCTTCGCGGCGGCCCCTGCGCCCTGAGGCCCGTACTCCTTCTGCACACCCTTAGCCACCGCGTACTCGCACGCCTCATAACGGTTGTACACGGCAACACCAACACGCTTGCCGCGCGCAGAGAACTCGCTCGCAAGCTCGCAGATGACACGAGCTGCTCCGCCGTTGGCAAGCGCGTTGCTCACAAAGATTATGTCTCGGTTCTTTAGCTTCACTGTCCCTCTTGAATGTCTATTTACTGCCAAAGCAGCCGTTTATATACTCAGTCACATTGAATGAGCGGTTGGCGCCGAAGGGTTCCCACGATGCAGGTATGAACTCGCTGCCCCTCGGACAATGGATGCGCTTGCAGCACCCCACACTCGGATGCTCCTTAGCCGCGAAAACGAGCTTATGTTCAAGCGGTAGCGCATCAAAGGCCAGGAGGTCTTCTTCGGTGGCACCGTTCTGGTCGTTCAGCTTAAAGATCAGGCGATCGCCGCGCACGCGTTCTTTGCGGCTCTCCCACTTGCGGCGCGCCGCAACCTCTTCGTGATGATGCAGCATATGCAGCTCGACATCGCCTACGCGGCCTATAAGATACGTGCCCCAATTATCCTTATCGTCAAGCTGGGCCTTCCACTTGGACTCATCCTGTGAAATGAATTCCAGCGGCTCAGCAAGATAGCGATCGAGATCGCCGCAAAAACGCACGAAGTCGGAAGGCATGACGAACATACCCACTGTCGGCGAGTTCTTGCGTATACCGTAGCTTTCATAGATGGTGCCGCCCCAACAATTGTTAGATATGATGGTAAAGTCGCTCACTTTAAGCCCCTTTGCCCGGCACTTGCAAGAGAGAGGCAGCCAGAACCCGTTGCGAATCTTGAGGCGAACGGTCTCGCGCTTGAGCTTCTTGAGCTTTGCTAGCATGCCCATTCACTCCGCCGTCTTCGCAAGCGGCTTTGCGCGCCAGACGAGCCGGTGCCCCCACGTACACTCCGGGTTCCTCCAGGGAGCGCGTGACGATGCCCCCCCCCCGACGCAAATTCGGTCAGCGACGATGACGCCCTTAGTCACGAGCGCGTGAGCACCCAGCCAGCACCGCTCGCCGATGGCGATGGGAGCGGAGACAATCTGCCCGTGCACTCCCTCGGCATCGAATACGTGGTCATGGTCGAAAACGCACACGTTAGGGCCCAGCATGGTGTGGGCACCCAGCTCCACATGCTCGGCCGCCACCAGGCGGCAATTGGTGTTGAGATAGCAGCCCTCACCCACTACCATGCGGGCTCCAGCGGAAACCTGCAAGCGACAGTGATCGTCGACGTACGCGCCACGCCCGAGCTTCATCATGCCGCGCTCAGCAACGATGAGGCGCGCGCCGCGCCCAAGATACACTGGCTTCCCACCGTGCGGTAGCTGGAGCCTCCGCCCTAGCCGTACCTTGATCGCCACGACGCGTACCGTACTCCCGAGCCATTTCAACAGTTTTCTTATCTGCATTTCGCAGCCCCCTCAAGATAAAGATGGCGAAGCATCGCCGCGCTCTCGTGTATGTCATAACCCTTAGCCTTCGCTGCTTCGTGGGCGCTCACGCTGTCAGCCATCCGATCGCGCCCGGCCATCGCGGCCTCAACCGCATCGGCCCATTCGACGGCGCTCGCCGCGAGAGACGCCTGGGACACGAGCGACGTGATAGCGCACTCATTGGTGATCGTGTCAGACATCACTACGGGAAGACCGCTCAGCTGCCACTCCAACACGACGTTCGGGAACCCCTCGTAAAGCGACGGGAGCACCATGCAGTCCATAGCATTCAGCAACCTTGGCACATCATCCCGTCTCCCAAGGAAGTGAACTCGGTTAGCAATACCAAGCGCTTCGGCCTTTTCTTTTACAGAATTTTGAAGGTCACCCTCGCCGACAAGAAATAGCTTACTCGTGGGATCTCGCCGATAGAACTCCGCAAAGCAGTCCAAAAGCTTAAGATGGTTCTTTTGCTCATTAAATCCGCCCACATGTCCGAAGGCTATTTCACCGTCCATGAGTCCGAGCTCATCACGTACGACCAACCTGACATCTTGCGAGAATACGTAAGTCTTGAGATCCTTACCGTTAGGGATCACGGTGAAGGAGCGACCTCCGAAAAGCCACTTTCCCGCATCATTGCCACAGGCGCAGCGGTCAGTGATACTCGATTGGAACAACGGGTTCAAAAGCGTGTTCGCAGCACAATGCGAGCACATCGTGTTGCGAGAATGCGCGATGCGCATTCTTACACCATGTTTCTTAGCCTCCAAAAGTTCGAAAACCGCCAGGGCGCTGTTACAGCACACGTGAATGACATCGAAGTGCCGACTCGCAAGCAGATACTTGAAAGCACGAGCGTATGCCTTCGCGTCATTCTGCCTATGCGGAAGGGTGACCACATCGAGCCCAGTAGCCTCCACCTCGGCCACAATGTCAGCTATAACGCCTTTAAACGCGATAGTCGTGACCTCAAATCCATCGAGATTCATCGCCCCGAAGGTCGAGACGAGCCACGAAGTTATGCCGTCCCTCAAAATCCCATTGGTCGACATGACCAGAATCTTTATGCTATCCATTGCGACCCGTCCTTCGCCTGAGGCCGTCAATAGAGAGGAGTTTTCCGAGCGCCAGCTCGGTATTCTCGTTAGGGATGCAAACGAACCCTCCGTTCGAGTAGAAGGTTAACTCGCCGAAAACTATCCGCCCGTCAACGTCATACAGGTCGACTCGCACATGCCTAAACGGCTGCGCAAGCCTCTCGGAAATGGCAACCATATCGTCGATATTGTCCGGGATAGCGACCTGGCTTTCTGGAAGCGTCGTCTGCGCCTTGAACATATAGTCGACACTTTTGCAATCCTTGCCGAACTTATGGTTCCTAGCATGATGCTCATACTCCCCGACCGAAACCATGAAGTACTCCACCCTGCCGTGGAAGCAGTAGAACTTGTAGTCAACAGGAAGGTTGCCTTGACTATCAAGAAGCGCCTCCTCGCAGATGACGCAAGGCTTTATCCCTTTATAGGCCCACTCACGTGACTGCCAGTAATAGTCTCTCCCCATAATCAATGCAAGTTCTTTTTGTATCGAAGAGAGCTTCTTGGCGGCATTTCCGTCCATCAAATAGTTGCCGCGAGACCCGTGGTTGCATTTTAGGAAGAACCTCTCGGGCAACTTGCTTAAATCCACCTCGTAAGGACTGGAATAAACCCTGTAAACCTCTTTCTGAATAGACTCTAGGCCGCATTGCTTCAGATATTCAGTTACATGGTACTTATCGGCGCATAGCGTCATAAGGGGATTATGGTCATTTCTCTTAATGTAAAGCAGTTTCTCCGTATAGGTTTGCGGATCCACAAGGTTAAGACGCTTGCGCGTTTTCAGGAAATACATCAGACTGTCGAACGCTTCGTCGCTCAGAAGAGCTAGGCACCTTTTCCCGAACTGCATCAGATCCTCTAACTCCATGCTTTTTCACTCTTTCGATCAGCTTCGATGCGTTCAACGACTTCGGCGACTCCGCAATCGTTGTTGGAAGATACGACATAACTCGCCGCTTCCATCACCTCGCTACGCGAGTTAGCGACCGCAAACGAGTTGGGATAACTGCGCAGCAGACCAATATCGTTACCGTCATCACCAACAACGTAGACATGGGATGGGTCGACTCGTTTCTCCTTGAGGATCAGGTTTACAGCGGCCAGCTTGCTCGATTCGACGGATCCGATCTCCACCACCCCGTAATCATTGATAACGTAGGCATTTGAAGAGGAGAGCGCTTTGTTGAGATCGCCAAGCTCGTCAGCCGGCAGACCCCGCACCCATACTTTTTTCACCCTCTCCTCGCTCATCAGCAAGCGGAGGGCTCGTAAGGTTGTGACGATACAGCTCTTAGCACCCACCAAGCAACGTACTGCATTAGCAAAGCATTGAACGATGTTGCCAAGATAGAGCGGCGCACAGTTGCGAGTCTCCGTGAATACGTTCACGCGAAAGGACCTATCACGGCAGAAAGCGAGAACGGCTTCGACGTCCGAAGGCGCGACACCCGGCAAGCGGACCCCTGCCAACTCGAGGCCCCTGTAGATAGTGCAGCCGTTGTCACACGTCAGACAGCCAGCCGCAAGATCAACGCCATCAAGCGCGCTAAATGCCGAAATCCTTGTCCTCCCTGTGCTCACAATTAGAAATCCACCATCACCAACAAAGCGATTAAGAGCTTCCCTGTTCAAATCGGGAAGGAGCCCCTTGTCGTCTAAAGCAGTGCCGTCAAGATCGATGACGAGAGCGTATGTCTCCTCACCGCTGGTCACAGGACTTCCTCCTGAATAAACGCGTCGATTACGTCAATGATCGCGGTAGGGTGCTCGTTCTTCCACGGCTTGAGGTTCACTTGGCCAGACTCCATCGCCTCGATGGCTTCTCCAAGCCTATCCATCTCCTCTACCGCGAGCACCAATCCCTCGCTCGCGAGGGATTGAATGATTCCTACTTGGTGATCGTTGATATGTTCTCCATACTTCTCTAGGCGCGCCACGGCGATCACGCATTTGCCCGCGCTGAGCGCCCCCATGATCGACCCGGAAGCCCCGTGACTTATAACGATGGACGCCTCAACCATCTTGGCCTTGAAGTTATCCGAATCCATGAAATGCTCGAACGCTAAATACTGTGGCTCATAGGTGGACGCACCTATCTGGGCAAACACCTCATTTCTCACACGACCTGCAGCCACAAGCCTGTCAAGCTCCTTGAAGAGCCTGTTGAACTGGTACGGCCTGGAGCCTACGCACACGAATATCAATAGAGGCTCCCCACATATTGGGCCTTCTCATAGAACTGCTTCTGACTCTCCCACTGCACAAAGAAGAGATCCGAATGCCTTTGCATGAGCTTTCCGGCCACGGTCGGCTGGTTCGAGCGACCAAACGTCTCAATGAACACGAACTTCTTGCGGAACAGGATGGCAAGCAGATAGAACGGATAGGCCACCATGGTTCCCGTTGTCACCACGATGCCGGGGCGCTCCTTGGCCCAGATGACGCACGCGTGCAGCCCGTTCGCAAGCATCTTTACAGGCATGAACTTGTCCTTCAGGTCGGTCTGAACCATCAGGTACGGACAACCCTTTACGAAAGGAGTCTTCTCCGTGACGAGAAAACCGCCGTACTTATCTATGAGTGGTTTAAGCTTCTGCAGTTGCTCCCAGTGTCCGCCCGATGATGAGACAAGGCACACCTTCGCCGTCTTTTGCGTCAATGTTCCTCACAACCCCCCGCAATAGTCTCGATACCACTTGGCGAATGCTCGTAGGCCGTCCTCAAGCTTAGTTGCCGGCTTGTAGCCGAAATCGCGTTCGAGCGCGGAGGTGTCCGCATAGGTCACGGGCACGTCGCCAGGCTGCATGGGTACTAGTTGCTTATGTGCCTCGAAGTCGTAGTCAGCGGGAAGCACGCCCTCCTCTACCAGCACACGCTGAAGCGCATCCACGAAGTCGAGCAGGTTCTCCGGCTGCGAGTTGCCGATGTTGTAGACACGGTGGGCCGCCATAGGCAAGCCGTCGTCGCCCATGCGCACCTCGGGGGCACCTCCCATCACGTGGCGAACGCCCTCCACGATGTCATCCACGAATGTGAAATCGCGTTTGCAGTCGCCCATGTTGAATATCTCGATGGTCTCTCCACAACGCAGCTTTTCAGTGAAACCGAAATAGGCCATGTCGGGGCGGCCCATAGGTCCGTACACCGTGAAAAAACGAAGGCCCGTGGCCGGGATGGAGTAGAGCTTGGAGTAAGCCGCAGCCATCAGCTCGTTGGATTTCTTGGTGGCCGCGTAGAGCGAGACTGGCGAGTCAACACGATCGCCCTCCGAAAACGGCACCTTCTCGTTGCCTCCGTAGACAGACGACGAGCTGGCGTAGACCAAGTGCTTCACCGGGTGATGGCGGCAGGCCTCGAGGATATTGAAAAAGCCCACGAGGTTGGACTCCACATAAGCGCGAGGATTTTCGATGGAGTATCGCACGCCCGCCTGAGCGGCGAGGTTCACCACCACATCGAAGCGGTTCTTGGCGAAAAGGCGCTCGATTAGAACCGCATCGCAGAGGTCGCCGCGCACGAACGTGAAACGGCCTTCGACGTTGATGTCCCGCAGCATGGTGAGACGGGACTCCTTGATGCTGGGGTCATAATAGTTATTCACGTTGTCGAGGCCAACAATCTCATCGTCGGTCTTTTCGAGAAGGGCCTTTACCAGAAACGCGCCAATGAACCCGGCAGCGCCAGTGACAAGCACCTTGCGTTTTCCCATGTCTACCGCCTAATCTCTCATGAACAGGTCACGTGTGTAAACCTTATCCACCACATCGGAGAGCTCATCGCTCCAGCGGTTTGCGACGATCACGTCGCAAACCTGCTTGAAAGCCTCGAAATCGCATACGACCTCACTGCCAAAGAACTCGGCGGCGGGGAGCGTCGGTTCGTAAACCACTACGGGAACGCCCTTGGCTTTGATGCGCTTCATGATTCCTTGGATGGAGGACGTGCGGAAGTTATCGGAACCGCTCTTCATGGTCAGTCGATAGACACCTACCACTGGTGCATGCGTGCCAGAGTAGACAAGCTGGGCTACGCGCTGAAGCACCTCATCGGCAATGAAGTCCTTACGAGTACGATTAGCGTCCACGATGGCCTCGATGAGGTTCTGGGGCACATCCTTGTAATTGGCGAGCAGCTGCTTGGTATCTTTGGGCAGACAGTAGCCTCCGTAACCGAATGATGGGTTGTTGTAGTGCGCTCCTATTCGCGGCTCAAGACACACGCCCTCGATGACATCGGCTGTAGAAAGTCCACGCACCTGGCAGTAGGTATCGAGCTCGTTGAAGTAAGCGACGCGAAGCGCCAAGTAGGTGTTGGCGAAAAGCTTGACAGCCTCTGCCTCAGTGGTACCCAGCACGAGTTTCGGGATGCCATACGAGCCATCGAAATTCTTGCGCTCACGCGCGGCAGGGTCGGCGCCTTCGGAAAGCAATGACGCGAAACGCGCGGCGGCCTCGAGGGCCTCTGCATCGTCATCGGGCGCACCCACGATGATACGACTTGGATGCAGGTTGTCGTAGAGGGCCTTGCCTTCGCGCAGGAACTCAGGGCTGAAGATGATGCGATCATCGCCCAAGCGCGCACGCAAACTCGAAGTATAGCCAACGGGGATGGTCGACTTGATAACGACCCAAGCCGTAGAGTTTACCGAACGCGCGGCGGCAATGGCGGCCTCGATGGAAGAGGTGTCGAAGTAATTCTTATCGCTATCGTAGTTTGTAGGCGTAGCGATGACGACGAACTCTGCGCCCGTGTAAGCTTCGGACGGATCGATGGTCGCATGAAAATCAAGCGCTCGCTTGCCAACCTTTGCCTCCGCGAGGAAGCGCTCGATATCGACATCCTTGATGGGTGACTCGAAGCGGTTGAGCTTCTCGATCTTCTCGGGCGCGATATCCAACGCGTGCACTTCGTTGTACTGCGCGAGCAGCATAGAAATGGACAAGCCCACGTAGCCTGTACCCGCGACGGTAATTTTCATTACAGATGCCTTTCCTTCTTTATGCGGGACGTTGCGGGAGAAATCGCTATCGCCTCGACCAACAGCAACGCCTTTGCGGCTGCATTGAAAAATGGATCTCGTTTCGGGAGCGCTTCCACCATCAGCTCCCCTGGGCTGCCAGAACAACAAACACCGTCTTGATCACCTGCCGAAAGTCGGCGAATATCCCGCACTTCTTTATGTAGAGCAAATCGAGATTGACCCACTCATCGAAAGTGATCCTGTCTCGATCCATTCGCGTCTGCCAATAGCAGGTAATACCCGGCTTGACCAGAAGTCTTTGCTTCTGCCGCTCCGTATATAGCGCGGCCTCTCTCGGTAAACTGGGACGAGGCCCCACGATGGAAATCTTCGACCCAAGGCAGTTGATAAACTGGGGCAATTCGTCCAAGGAGAGCTTCCTGATAATGCGACCTACGCGTGTGATGCGGGGGTCGCGCCTGATCTTGAACACCGGCCCGGTCTTCTCGTTCAAGGTCATCAGGCGATCGAGCTGCGACTCAGCATCGACGTACATGCTGCGGAACTTCCACATCATGAAGCGTTCACCATTCTTGCCAATACGCTCCTGCTTGAAGATAACGGGGCCCTTCGGGTCATCGATTTTGATGGCAATGGCAATGAGGGCATAGAGCCAGCAGAACAAGATAAGAATCGTCGCGCTGAAAGCGATGTCGAACGCGCGCTTGACGAATCGGTAGAACCAGCGCTCCTCGTCGATGCGCCGCGCCGCCTCGTAGACTTCTGGATCAGGTGGCAGCTCCTCGAACCCATCCTCAGCCATATCGTAGACGAGGTTGCCATGCACGGTCTTCCCGGCGGAATCCACCACCTTCGACCGATCGAAATCAACTTCGTCCAGGCATCCCGAACCCAGAACTTCATCATCACTTTGTATCGCGACCGTGCCGCCCGTATACGCCGTCATAGACACTAGCCCCTCAGCTCTTGAAGGGGACGTCGAGGGGCATCTGCTCTACGAAGCCGCCGTCGGCATCGCATACGTCCACCAGGCAGCGCCTGCGGTGGCGGTCGATCTTTCGCACGCGGCGCTCCTGGCCCATGAGGGGACCGGCAAGGACCCGAAGCTCGCCTTCCACGATGTGGGCCATCGAGCTGCGAAGCACGTGGTCTGCATCCATGGAGGCCTCGAACCACTCCTGAGCCTCGAAGGCCAATGGCAAGAACCCGCGTCCGCTCTCGCTCGCGATGCGCGCAGGGAAGCTCAGGCGGGAAAGCTCCCTGTCCAAAGCCGTCACGTCGCCGGTCGCCACGAAGAAGTACTCGTGGTACATCTGCACGAGGTTGAGCGACCAGACGCCGGCGCGCTTGAACCAGCGCTCCTTGCGCAGCACGAACGCATCGGCCAGGAGGTCTGAGGGCACGATCTTTCGGATTTTCTCGCAGGTCGCCTGCTCGCGCCCTTCGGGCACATGCACCAGATACCAGCGCGTTTTGCCGCGCGGCGTCCTCCTGCCGCGAGGCAGCCCCATAGGCAGAGCGCTTGTCGATATCGAAGCCGTCCCCATCGGATGACCCCGCCTCCCTCTCTCAAGGCGACTCCGACAAAGCCTTGGCCTGCGAGAATGCGGGGCAGCTGCGTCGGAAAGGTACACCTTTTGGCAGCTGCGACGCCAAAAGGGCCGTTCATGACATCCGATCGCGTCATTTGGGGTTTCTCAATAAAGAGCCCGCAAGGGGTCGTGTATAATGGTGAAATTCAACTACGGTAAAAAGGTGTACTTTTGTGACGGGCTAAACATACCGTCTACCTGCTGCTATGCCGCTTCTATGAAGACTCCCCGAGACATCTTTCATCCTCGCGCGCCCATCGCGCAAAGGTTGTCTCGCTCACCTTGCAGCGCGCGGCAGCCTCTTTCCGCGTTATGCGTCCGCCCCAAAAGGCCTCCCGCGTCTCCTGGTAGTTCGCAGGGCGCTTCTTCCTCGGACGCCCGAAGCTCACCCCACGGGCTTTGGCGGCCGCTATGCCCTCGGCCTGCCGCTGCCTTATGTTCTCCCGCTCGATCTGGGCCACATAGCTCAGAAGCTGCAGCACGATGTCGGCTATCAGCACTCCCGTTATGCCGTCGCACTCCTTGCGCGTGTCCAGCACCGGCATGTCCAGCACCACGATAGCCACGCCACGCGCCTTCGTGACGTCGCGCCACACGTCCAGAATCTCGGCGTAGTCGCGCCCTAGCCGATCGATGCTCTTCACCACCAGCACGTCGCCCGGCCGAAGCTCGCCCATCAGCCGCCGCCACGCGGGCCGCTCGAAGTCCTTGCCGCTCGCCTTGTCGGCGTATATGGCCTCGTCCTTTACGCCGAACGCCTGCAGCGCATTCAGCTGCCTGTCCAAGTTCTGCTCGCGCGAGCTCACCCGCGCGTAGCCGTACATCGCTCCCGCCATGGCCACCTCGATTCTCCCGTCGTTTGCATCGCGGGAAACAGCCTAAAAGGTGGCCACGCAATAGCGAGTAAAATCGGCCCTCGGGCGCGATTGCCCCTACCGGCCGGCGCGGGTAGCATCGGCCGCTTCCATGGTCATGCTCTGGAAGCGGTTCGCCATGTAGGCGTCGTCGAAGTTCTTCGCGTAGAATTCCTCGATGGGCGTGTCGGGCGCCTTGCCCGCCGCGCGCTGGTACCAGCAGTCGATGGACTGCACCGTCATTACGGCGTTCACCAGCATGAACGCCGCGCATACCGCCGTCACGCCGCGGCGCCACCGCTGCGGGAAGGCCCCCACCGCCCTCAGCGTCAACGGCAGCAGAAGCTTGATCCACGTCAGACCCAGGACGCCCCACATCACCATGAACACGAAGTTCGTGCGCCCGTCGATGGACAGGAACG
>OLRQ01001809.1_pt1 | contig 15047 bp, 12 predicted proteins | sample 1671971 | NCBI WGS metagenome assembly OLRQ01 (sample SAMEA3136631, study PRJEB25190) | human gut metagenome | biome: human gut; feature: human-associated habitat; material: faeces | place: Austria | collected 2013 | reverse complement strand
ATTGCTTCGCATTTCATGCTCTCGCAATCCTAAAACACCTCAAATCCGCTCATTTAAAATCTTCAGATTCTCCATAAAGTACGCATTATACGCTTCGACATCCACACAGTGTCCGAGCAGCCGCACATTTGCATGCTCCTCATCTGCATCGTCCACAATTGTCATCCCCTGTGTATATTTGCCTGCCGTCTCGATCTGTACCTTACATGGCTTTTCCACAAAAAGCTCCGGGTGCAGCATATACATAACCGGGACGAGATCAAAGACCGGAGACTGCGGAACGTTCCGACGACGGTTGTACAGGCTGAAAAACTGTAAAATATCATGCGCCAGATCCTGTACCTTGCCCTGGCCCTTCAATGCATCGATCATCGTGTGCGGAGTCGCGCATTCCAGACAAATCTCGATGTCGCTCATGACGATCGGTACGCCGGACTCAAATACAAGCTTCGCCGCATGCGGATCCTCATAAATGTTAAACTCTGCACGCGGGAGGATATTTCCCGAGCTGCGGCTTCCCCCCATGAGCGTAATACATTCGATCTTTTCCTTCAGCTCCGGCCAGGTCTTCAGAAATACCGCGATGTTCGTCAGCGGAGCAAGCGCTACGATCGTGATCTTTTCATGCTTCACTGCCATCTCATGCAGAAACTCCACTGCATGCTGATTGATCGGCTGTACTGTCGGCTCCGGTAAAGTCGGGCCATCCAGCCCGCTCTCACCGTGAGCCGCCGGCTGCGGATCCGGATCGAGCACGAGCGGTGCATCATATCCGACTGCCACCTTTCCATCCTTTCCGAGTGCTGTCAACACCTGACAGAGATTACGTGTAACCTTGTCCACATAGTTATTCCCACATACGGTCGTATATCCTAAAATTTCAAGCTGTTCCGGATGTGCCAGTGCATTCATGATTGCCATGATGTCATCATGTCCCGGATCACAGTCGAAGATGATTTTTCTTTTTTCCATATCTGCATTTTCTCCTTAGTCTTACTGCTTATTGCCACTGCCTGTTGCGTCATTGAAGCAGGGGATTTGCTTATTGCTTTGCGCCATTGAAGCAAGGGACTTGCTTGATTCGGTTAAAAAGGCCGCTGCATTGCTGCAGCAGCCTTTCTGTAATCTTATCTTGCACGTCTTTTTCTGTATTCTTTAATGGAAAGTCCGATCAGACCAATCAATACGCATACATATGGAATCGTATTGATCAGGTCAGACGGCAGGGCGGTAAGGGCCAGCTTGCTGACGATACCCTGTGCGATAGCAAATACTCCGGTCGTCAAGGTGACTATGAGGAAGTTGCCGCCGCCTACTGCCTGTGCCGCAATACCGATCCATCCACGAGACGCGGTCATGTTGTTTGAAAAGATGGACAGATATCCCATCGAGAGGTATGCACCGCCGAGTGCGGCAAAGATACCCGACATGATAACCGCAATCAGACGGACGCGGTCTACCTTGATACCGACGGAATCTGCCGCATGTGCATCCAGCCCACAGGCCTGCATATGAAGACCGAACGGCGTGCGATATACGAGGATCGCAAGCAATATCGCAAGAATGATGCACACATAGGTCAGGAAATAATGACCGGAAAGAATCGTACCGAGTACCGGGATATCCTTGATAAACGGAATATCTACCGTCGGAAGCACCTTGGACGGAAGGTTCGCTGTCGTTCCCTTTGATCCGGTCCATACAAGCAGAAGCCATACGCTGAAATCCGTCGCAAACAGGTTCAGCGCGATACCGATCATGATCGGGTCTGCCTTCATCTTCATCGTAAAAAATGCAAGTACAAGCGCGAGTACTACACCGACTCCGATCACTCCAAGGAGTCCAAGCCATGCGCTGCTGAATAATGCACTGAAATATACGCCGAACAGTGCACCGAACAGCATAATACCCTCAACTGCAATGTTCGGGATGCCTGCAAGTGCCGCCACATAAGCGGACATGGAACAGAACATCAGCGGTGTACCCACACGAATTACCAGCGCCACAAAATCCGCTGTAAAGAATGAGCTCATATCTTCTCCTCCTTTAACAATTGTCTCTCTCTCCAGCCTCTTAAGAAGTACTGAGAAGAAATCAGCAGCGTCAGAATTACCTCAACGACAGATACCAGCTTGATATCAATGACCGGTGAACTGTTCGCCAGCAGCTGTGCAGACGCTCTCAAGTAGCTGATACCGAATGCGGCAACTGCCACGCCGATCGGATGGTTTTTACCGAGCATTGCCATCAGCGCACCGGTAAATCCAAGTCCCGGAAGCTGTGACCAGGTGAAGCTCTGGTATACGCCGAGCAGCTCTACGGCTGAACCCATACCGCCGATGAAGCCTGCCAGAAAATGTACAACCATGAACAGCCCGAACGCACCCATTCCGGAGTAGCGTGCAAAGTTCTGGTTCAGTCCGGTAATGCGGATTGCATAGCCAATCTTTGTCTTAAACAGAAGAATGTACACAAACACTACCATGATCAATACCAGGATAATACCACTATGTACCTGCGTCTTCGGAATGATCGTTGTCAGACGCGCACTCTGTACGAACGGCGCAGATGACGTACCGGTAACACCGGTCGTCGCCAGATATGTCTTGATGATCCAGAATCCGATACCAAACAGGATATTATTCATCATCAGGGAGATAACCATCTCATCTGCCTGGAATTTTGCTTTTAAGATACCCGGAAGCAGTGCGATGACACCGCCGCAGAGGCCTGCAGCAATAATGCAGATCGCAGAGTCGATAAATGCATTTCCGGTCAGACGCGTCTCAGAGACCGCAAAATAGGTACATGCCACACCTGCAAAGTAGAAAATACCCTCCGTACTCAGGTTGAACAATCCGGTGCGGAAATACAGCAGTGTTGCAAGTCCTGCAAAGGTCAGTGGCACCATTTTGACAAGTACATAACCAAAGTAGAACAGATTCTTGCACGGATACGTCATCAGTGCGATAAACGTCGTCCATGCATTGCCAATGCGCTGTGGAAGAGAATCTCCCTCAATTACCACGCATAATACAATAAACGTAACAACCAGCGCAATCAGGATCGAAACGATAATCCGCAGTGCCTCAAACGGCGCCTCGTCTGTGATCCGGAAGCGCTTTTTCTGTTTCTCAGTCGTCATAGCTAGCCTCCCTGATTTCTTTTTCACTCTGATGCTCCACGCCGAGCATGTAAAGTCCGAGCTGACTCTCGGTCACACCCTTCAGCGACGGGAAGTATGCAACAATTTCACCCTCATACATAACTATCAGACGGTCGGAGAGCTTCAGTACCTCATTCAGATCCGCGCTGACAAGCAGTACAGCTGCTCCGCTGTTCCGCATGTCGATCAGCTGATGATGAATGTACGCCGCACTTCCGATATCGATACCACGAGTCGGCTGCTCCGCAATCATCAGCTTCGGCTTGTTGTTCCACTCACGTGCGACAACAACCTTCTGAATATTTCCTCCGGAAAGCGCGCTCACCTTTTCCTTTTCCGACTGCGTCTTAATGCTGAAACGCTCAATCAGCTCCTGAGACTCTTCACGGATCACATTCTGCTTCAGAAAAATTTTCCCGGAATATTTTGGCTGCTCATAGCAGGTCGAAATCAGGTTGTCCTGGATGCTTGCAGCCGGAGCACTTCCATCGATCATACGATCCTCCGGGATGTAAGACATACCGGCATCACGCTTCTGTGCGATATTCATTCCCTGAATCTCAGTACCGGCCAGCTTTACCGTACCATCCTGGAACGGAATCAGTCCGGTGATCGCCTTGATCAGCTGCTCCTGTCCATTTCCCTGTACGCCTGCCACACCGAGGATCTCGCCGCCACGGATTGAAAAGTTCACCTTATCAACCTTCGTCACGCCATGCTCACTGTACTGCAGATCCTTTACATCAAGGATCAGCTCCGGATTCTCGACCGGATGCTTGAACTCATCGTAGGAGTCCTCCAGCTTCGAACCGATGATCAGCTCGGTCAGGCGATCCATCGTAATGTCCTTCGCATCGTAAGTACCCTTTGTCTCACCGAGACGGATAACCGTGATACGGTCACTGATCTGCATGACTTCATTCAGCTTATGGGAGATAAATACGATCGTATGTCCCGTCTCACGGAACTTCTCCAACTGTTCAAACAGCGCCTCGGTCTCCTGCGGAGTCAGCACGGCCGTCGGCTCATCGAGAATGATGACCTCCGCATTCCGGTAAAGCGTCTTTAATATCTCTACCTTCTGCTTTTCACTGACCGTCAGACTGGAAACCTTTCTTGTCACGTCAATGTCAAAATTATATTTATGCGCCAGCTCCTGAGTCTTGCGCACCGCTTCCTTCTTATCAATAAAGACGGATCTGGTCGGCTCTGCGCCCATAACGATATTCTGTGCCACCGTAAAGGACGGGATCAGCATAAAGTGCTGATGTACCATTCCGATTCCGTTGTTGATCGCCTCCATAGAACCCTGATAATTGATCTCTTCGCCCTTGTAATAAATCTTACCGGACGTCTGCTTTTCAATCGCAAAAATAATTTTCATCAGAGTCGACTTTCCCGCACCATTCTCACCGACGATGGAATGAATCTCACCTTTTCGCAGTTCGATATTGATATTGCGGTTCGCCACTGTGCCGTTCGGATAAATTTTGGTAATATCCTCCAGCTTTAAAATGGTATCACTCATGTCATTCCCTCACATATCATGAAAGTTTACAAAGAATGCTCCATCTTTTAGAAAGACAGAGCATTCTACTTTGCTTATGACCGTATCAATCGTAATGAACCGGTTTTATTTCGCAGTCATCTCAAGGTAAGTATCATATGCTGTAGCATCGGTCAGCTGGTCAACTACCTTAGTCTCACCGCTCTTTACCTTATCAGCAAGCTCATTTACCTTTGCAAGCTCTTCCTCAGTCATGTTCTCCTTGTAGTAGTCGTTCTCTGCAAGGCCGACTCCGCCGTCTGCATAGGTAAGGATCTCCTGCTCACCATACGGTGCAGTACCATCAAGCATCTTCTCGATACTGTTTTTGATTGCGACATCACAGTTCTTAACAGAAGAGGTCAGGATCGTATTTGCCAGATCCGGCTGCTCGGACAGTGATTCGTGCTGATCTGTATCAACACCGATTGCCCATACGCCGTCTGCTGCTGCAACCGCCTCGAACATACCGTTTCCGGCACCGCCTGCTGCATGATACAGCACATCAGCACCCTCGTTGATCATGTTCGTTGCCAGCTCTTTTGCAACACCGGTATCCTGGAAGTTTCCAACGAAGCCTGTAATGCACTTGATATCCGGATTTGCATCATGTGCGCCCTGCATGAAGCCTGCAAGGAACTGTCTGATACCATCGTTGTCCATTCCGCCGATCGCACCTACGATGCCGCTCTGGGACTTCACGCCTGCTACAATACCTGCAAGGTAACCAACCTCGTTGGATGCATATGTAACTGCATATACATTGTCCTTCTTGTTTGCCTCTGCGTCAGAGTAGTCAAAGTTCAGGAACTTGATATCCGGGTAATCAGCTGCTACTGTAAGCATAGCACTTTCATACTGGAAGTTACCGGAGATGATGATGTCATATCCCTCCGCAGCTGCCTGACGGTTTGCTGCCTCCCAGCCAGCTGCATCGGTTCCCATCTCGATGAGCTGTGTCTGAACTGCATCGCCGTACTCTTCATTTACCAGATCCAGTCCGCGTGCGGTAACATCAAAATAAGACTGGTCTCCGATGTACGGGAGCAACAGAGCGATTCTGGTCGGATCTTCCTCAGCGAAAGCAGATGCGCTAAGTGCCAGAGTCATGCCTGCTGCCATAAGAAATGCAATTGCCTTTTTCATTGTGTTCTTCCTCCTAAAATTGTAAAGGTTTGTTAAGGTTTTCTAAACTTCATTAAAACATAATTCAGAAACAAAGTCAATGCGATATTTATCCAATTTACTGTTTCTCTGTCGGTTCGAAGCATGCCTCTATCCGTGCCCGATCCAGGTGCTCACCGATCACAATCAGCACATCCTGTCCCCTTTTGATCGGCTGCACACTGTACCGGCGACGCGTCATATTAAGCTCCTTCCAGGCATCAGCTCCATCCCGGAAAAATCCTTTTACCCGAAAGACCGTCCCGCATGCCTTATTGGAAAAGACCTCCTGCACTGCCTGCAAAAGGGCCTTTTCGTCCATTCCGAGATTCATAAAAAACAGCGATTCGAACCCGCCGTGTTCACTATAATCCTGTTTCACATAGCTGGCATGCTCATAGCCTGCAGCTGCGATTTTTTCAAAGTCTGCATCCGTAAGCTCCTCCCAGTTCTTCCTCACGACATGCTCAAGCTCCAGTCTCCGTCCGCACTTCGCATGCTCAAGTGCCCGGTTCAGATGCGCGACCGTATTCTGCTGCTCTTCTTCGGGTGTCTCCTGTGTACGGCTCATCACGATACAGCCTGCCGAAGCAGCCTCAGAAGCCAGCACATAATCCGCCTCCGGCGAAAGGATATCCACCAGACGCGCATCCACGATCGCAAGCACGCTTCCAATCTCATACCACTGATCCAGCGGCTCCTCCTGCAGGGTATCAAAAAATTCATCCATATCAAAGACACCGGACGGTTCCACAAGAATCCGGTCATAGCCGCACATGCCCATCGAGATCAGCTTTGTCTTGAAACGTCTCCTGTGCGCATCCGAATCCTGACAGCAGCCGCCTGATACCATCTCCAGCTCGCAATGCTCTCCCTCGAGCTCCTGCAACAGCATCATATCCACATTGATCGCGCCGTAATCATTTTCGAGTATGCCGATGTTATAGCCCTGCCGTATCAGATAATCGGCATATTTCTTGATAAAAGTCGTCTTTCCGGATCCGAGGAAGCCGGTAATGAGGTCTATTTTTACCATTTATGTCCATTCCTTTCTGAAATTGTCATTTGTGGCTTTCATCTGACTACATCCGCAGCTTCTTCCGAAACTCCGCCAAAGTATCTTTCTTCTGAAAAATGAACAGCGCTGCGAGCACCAGCATGCTGATCCCGGCGCAGACAACCGACGGATAAACGATGTGTACCAATCCGAACCAGACGAGCAGTGCCGGAATACATCCCGCGGCGGATGCCTGTACAAGATAAAACAGATACTCCTCCTGCTCCAGCCGGTTGACCTTTGCGATCACGAGCATCGAGCTGAGCACTGCAAGCGCCCCGAACGGAAGCACAAAGTCCAGTGACCAGCCCCGCCATCCCGTCAGGTGATCCCAGATAATACTGAGCACGGTGACGAGCAGCAGCTGCCACATCTCATTTTTCAGAATATTTCTCCGCTTTGTATAAGCCACCGATACGATTGTCCATGCACAGGCACAGCCTGCTGCGGCAAACCAGAACCAGTTCAGCCCATCCGTCATCATATAATCAATCATTCCGCAGATAACAGCGGCTGCAATACACAAAAACGTAAATATCTGATAGGCTTTTCTGCCCGCCAGCTTCTCTGCCTCCGTACTCACCGGAAATCCCTCCCGGATCTCCCGGCTTTTGATCTCATGTCCCTTCAGTATCCGCTGAAAATTACGCGGAATACGGTCATCCGGCAGCTTCGAGGTGAAGCCGAGCACCATTTTATCTCCATAGGAGCAGGAACACAGCTGCAGTACATTCGTGCTCGTAAAAAATCCAAAATGCCGGATATAGTCCTCGTACTGCTCCGGCAAGCAGATCCTGCCGATATTCGAGTAGACCGCTGTGATACACCGGCTGCCGAGATTCGCCCCGAGCATCAGAAATCCCTTCTTGATCTCCAGAGGTACCGCCCGCAGCAGCGGATTCTTTTCCAGACGCACATAATCATTCATACGCACGGCAATCCGCTCCTTGACCAGCTCCCGCTCAAACTGCTCCCCGACATGCCGCACGACCTCCTCAAAGGTCGTCGCATCTGTAAACACATGTCCCGCCTCAATCCATCCAAAAAAGTTCCCCATCGACTGCGACGGAAAATAATTTCTGAGGTTTACCGGCACCATAAGGGTAATCGGCTTATTCTGCCGGTTCTTTGGCACTTCCTCGTGAATTGCACAGAGCATCACCGCAGTGAGCAGCACTGTGATTGAGACACCGTAGGCTCTCGCCTGCGCATGCACCTCCTTTACCGACAACTCCAGCTCTGTAATATGCATATCCTCATGCACCAGCTTCTCCCCGCGCAGCTTGACCGCATCCGGCTTTTTCTCCTTCCCGCGCGGAAGCTTCGCCGAGTAATACTGTGAAAAGCTGTCCTCCTCCTGATCTCCGGGTGTAACCACCTCCTCCTGCTCCACCCTTGGCAGATGTTCTGCCGGATGCCGGAGGATCAGATAATTTTGTACCAGCTCCACGAGAAAGTGCATCGCCCCGGTGCCATCGGTCAGCCCGTGAAACACTTCAAAATTAATCCTGTTCTGATAATAGCTGACCTCAAATAGCAATGACTTCTTATCCGGAATGTAGAGTCTGCTGCATGGCGGCTTTTTTTCCGGATGTACGACAGGACGGATCTCTCTCCGCTCCAGATAAAACCAGAAAAGTCCCTTTCGCAGCACTGCCTGAAAAAGCGGATACCGCTTCATCGTCTCATCCAAGGCTGCCTGCAGCGTCGCCTCCTCTACCGGTTCCTTCAGTTCACAGTAAAAACGGAACACGCGGGTGTCGTCTTTTCCGGTCACAAGAGGAAAAGCGAGCGCCGCATTGTCCAGCTTTCTCCATTTTGAATACCCTGAATCCATTTCTTCGCTTCCTTAATATATTGTAATTTCTCTGTTTCATTTCTAATCAGGCACTTTGACCAGGCCCGGTCATTCCATACTTTAATTGCGCAAATATCCTCTTGGCTTTTTCAGTCCAACACCGTTTTCTTTGCCTCGCGCGACACACTTTCTGGTCAAAGTGGATAATCTTCATCGTTTCTCAGAAACGCATTAATATAGTCAAAACTCTCCTGCACATGCAGAAATTTGATCCCCAGCGCAAAAAATCCGTGCAGTGCACCTTTGATCCGGTACTGCTCCACCTCATTTTCGGCTTCTTTCAGGCGGCGCGCATATTCCTCACCTTCATCGCGCAATGGATCAAACTCTGCCGTGAGGATCAGCGTGCGCGGCAGCCCGCGGTAGTCCTGCTCCTGCAGTGGGGAAAAATACGGATTCTGCCGATCTGCCGGGCTGCTCTCGTAGAGCTTCAGATAATCCTCCATCTTCACCGCGGTCAGCAGATAGTCCGTTCCATTTTCTTTTACAGACGGATACGGCGATGCCTCCGTGTAGCAGTTGTTCAGAGCCGGGTAGATCAGGATCTGCCGATGCACCTTAAAATCTCCGGTATCCCTCGCCTTTAAGCAAACGGCAGCGGCCAGATTACCACCCGCGCTGTCACCGATGACCGTGATGTGCTCCGGCATCGTCTTCAGAAGATGGTCTGTCGTATAAAGCTCCTTCGCTGCCGCGTAGCAGTCGTCAAATGCTGTCGGAAAACGGTACTCCGGCGCCAAACGGTATTCCACCGACATGACGATCTGTCCCGTTGACTGTGCCATCCGCGCACAAACCCGGTTATACGTATCCACGCTCTCTGTCACCCAGCCGCCGCCGTGGAAAAAGAGCAGTACTGGAAGATCCAGTGGCTCCTTTGGTTCCCGCTGCATAGCCTCCTCATCTGGAAAATACAGCCGCACCGGCACCTCATAGTCTCCATTATATACCTTTACATCCAGTTTCTTCAAAAAAATTCGCATCGCATCAAGCTTCTTCAGATCCACCAGCCGTCTGGAGGACTCCACCTCGATGTTCCCATAAGAGAGTGCGTGCAAAATGGTACGCATAGTCTTAAGCAAATGTCTGTCCCTGTCCTTTCCTAATAATATTACTGCTTCTGTTTTTTCTTCTTCGACGGTCCGGAGCTCACCGCAAAGGATACGCCGAGCACCACGATCGCGACCAGCCACACGACGATCACCGTCCCGATCTCGCCCTCCTGTAAGGTATACGACAGATCGGCCATCTCTCCGTCCTGATAAAACCGTTTTGCCACATTTTTTGCTTCGTAAACCTGAACCGTTCCGTCGCCAACCCATGCCAGAAAGCTGATATTTGCATCTTCCGGCAGATAATTCAGCTCATAGCGCAGCGCTCCAATCACCTCTGCATCTCCGTTCGGGTAATACAGCTCCTCATTCGTCTGAAGCTTGTCGCCCTCGCAGCCATCCAGAGCAATCGGGATATCCTCATACAGATACAGACTCGCTCCTATCGCGACGCGATCCTTCGACGCTTCGCGCTCCCACTTGTATTCATTTCGCTCGACATTATCCACGTCCTTGCGCTCCACCACCGTGTACTCGCTGCAGGCATACTCAATATAGAGCGCCGATTCCAAAAGCTGTCCAAACGGATCCTCCGCTACATCCCCGCTCACCGGAGCATCGAGCACCGCACACAGCCGCGCCTCGCCATCGAGTGCCTGCCGCAGTGACGCCTCATCCGTCAGCTTTTCCATCTGTGCAAACTGCTGCTCACTCTCCTTCTGCCGTCCACAGCTTCCCACTGTGATCGCGACTGCAGCCCCGAACACCACGAGCCGGAACAGGTGTCCCGCCAATCCTTTTTTCATATGCGCCCCTCCTTTTGCCAACCTGTATTCTCAACAATTGTACTCCTCTTTCCTGTTCGCTGCCGCATCTTCCGTTCTGCCTTTCTATCCTGCGGCAGATAACCACCTAACCTTCTTTATCTTACCATATCTCCTCCCCAAGTACACGCTTTTTCTTTTCTGATTCTTATGACTTTCTTAATCTCAAATCTCCATCTTGACATTCATTTTCTACAGATGTAGAATTCAAGCATCTACTACAAATGTAGTTGTTAAACGAAAGGAGCATTTACTATGAGAAAAAAAATGAATCAAAGCCACCGTTTGCTCGCCACCTGTTCCCTTGCTGCCGCACTTTTGCTGTCTGGCACTTCGGCCTTCGCACAGGATTTTACGACGGATGATTCCGTCATGACACTCACCCTTCCGGACAAAGAGGGCTGGGAACAGGTCGAGGATTCCCACACATGGATGACCTTAAGCAACGGCGCAGACCGGATCACCCTTCTGCATTATCGGAATGGGGAGCCGCTGCCTGCCATCACGATTGCCGACCAGAACTTTTCCCGTACCTGCCAGAGCATCCTCTCGACCCGAAATGAGGTCTTCATCATCACCGGAAGTGCCGCAAAGGACGCGGATTTCGATGAGATCGAAAAGGCCGTACAGAGTGCGGTCATCAATCAGTATGATACAAAGACCGCCGTCCCGGTGGCTTCCTCCGGTGCTTCCTCTTCCAATGCCACCACTGCTTCCGGTGAAACCGATTCACCAGACACTACCGGTACAGCGTCTGACACCGCCGGCTACACCATAAAAGACACTTCCTTTACCGGATGGGTCACGGCCTCGAGCCTCAACGTCCACCGCACCTATGACACTTCTTCCGCAGTCGAGCAGACACTTGCACAGGGCAGTGAGATCACCATCGACGGAATCGTACAATACAACGGCGTTGACACCGGCTGGTATCGGCTGCACGGAGGCTCCTGCGGCTATCTGCTCGCAGACTATATATCCACCACACCGGTCACGGCCGAGACACTCGGCATCACACTGACCGACGAACGCCACACCCTCCGTACCTACGACGATTCTCAGCGCACCTATATCTGGAAAGCCACGGACGGGAACTGGTACGATGGCAGCGGACAGCAGTATGTTCCGCTCAGTGATACGGACTGGATCTGCAAGGCGTCCGGTTCCAGCAGCAACTGGACACTGATTCCAGACGACAGCTCCTTATCCGACTCACAGGTCAGCAGCAGCGTCACTGTATCCGACGAAGACGGCCTCAACACACAGACGCTCTATCATGACTCCGCCACCGGGAACTGGTACAATATCGCAGGCGGCATTTACACAGACAACGGTGACGGTACCTTTACCGCATCGGACGGTGCCATCTGGACGGCCATTCAATAAGACAGGCTTGACACGGTTCTGCTACAAGTGTAGAGTATCAAATAAGATTGAACACAGAAAGAAGGATTTCATATGAAAAAGGTTCCCTGCCGTCTTCCGGACTCTGAGCTGGATATCATGCTTGTGCTCTGGCACAATGAGCCGCCGATGTCCCGTCTGGAGATCGAGCGCATTGTAAATGAAAAAAAGCCGCTCGCCCCGACGACGATCCTCTCCCTGCTCTCCCGTCTGGAGAAAAAGGGCTTCGTGGCAGTCACAAAGGAAGGCAAAAACAATCTCTACGCACCACTTGTCTCAGAACAGGACTATCAGCAGAAGGAAAGTCGCAGTGTACTCGAACGGCTTTATGGCAATTCTCTGAAAAGCTTTGTCAATTCCCTTTATCAGGGCAAGCACATGGATCAGGATGATATTCGTGAGCTGAGTGATTTTCTAAAAGAAATGGAGCAGGATCTGGAGGAGCACTGATGATTACCTTTACCTTCCATATTATAAAGCTGAATCTTCTGGCAGCGCTTGCGATCTGCCTGACCGTGCTGCTTGGCCGGATCACCCGGAAACGCTATGCGCTGCAGTGGAAATACTGGATCTGGCTGCTGACTGCCCTGCTTTTGTTGCTTCCATTTGACACCTCTTCGGTCAGCCCGGTGCATCTGCAGGTAAATGCGCCGGTGCGCAGCCTCACTCACACCACGCCAGTGGCCCGCACACAGGCAGCTGCTGCGACTGCCCCGGATGCTCCTGCGGCATCCACCTCTTCTCATCACGACCGGACGATCATCCTGTCAAATTCCGCGGTTTCCATTTACGGCCTTTTACAGCTCTTTGCATGGATCTGGCCGATCGGTGCCATCATACTTGGAAGCGCACGGATCCTGCACTACCGGTTCTCACTCTGGCATCTGCAACGCTGGAGCTGCCCGGTCGCTGATCCGGAAATTTTACAGATGTATCGAGACATCTACCGGAGTATGCAGATCCGACGTCCGCCCAGGCTTCTGACCAACTCCCATCTGACGACTCCGGTGCTGGCCGGGCTGCGTGCGACCCGACTGTACCTGACTGACCTCCCATATCCGCCAGATGAGCTCGCCTTTATTCTCCGGCATGAGCTTACCCATTATCTGCGCCGGGATCTCTGGTATAAGCTGCTCCTGCTCGCTGTCTCCACGATCTACTGGTTCAACCCGGCACTTCTGCTCATGCGCAGCGAAGCGGAAAAAGACATCGAAAATCTCTGCGACAGCCGTGTCGTCAGACATTGCAGCCGGCAGGGCCGCATAGCCTATGGGCAGCTGCTTCTAAAGACCGCAGCACTCCAGAGTCACGTCCCTTATCTTTCCACCGGATTAAACGACAGCAAGCTGGTATTCAAAGAGCGGATTCACTACCTGACCCGGATGGATCGTCTACACAGACGGTTCCCGCCAGCCCTTCTCATAGGGGCCGGACTGATCGCAGGAAACCTGCTCATTGGCTGCGGCTCCGTTCTGACTGCTGCAAATGCCAATGCTGTCACTGCACGGACAGGTGGCACATCCCTTTCCACACCAGCAAGTAATGATCCTTCCCCTGCATTGCCTTCTGGCTCGGCTCTTTCCTCCTCTCAACCGGATGTAAAGAGCACAGAAGCTCCCGTGTACACAGGAACTGATAAGAGCACAGACACATACAAGGATGATCCGGCAGCCAGCTCCGATCCAAATCCGGATCGCGCCACACTGCCAGGCACAGACGACACCGATCATCCGGCAACTGTGGATACGCCTTCCACCCCGACCACAGATCCCGCCACCCCCGTCAGCCCGGCTGAGCCAGCCCCGTCACCGGATGCAAACACAGGTGAAAATGACACACAGAGCAGCGGGACTGCCACCGTTGCGCAGCAGACGCTCTACGCCGATTCCGGCAGCGGCGGAACGATCAGTGTATCCATGGCAGCAGACGGAAGCTGGCAGGACGCTTCCGGACAGATCTACACGGTGATCGCTCAGGATCTCTGGCGGAGCGATTCTGACCAGAGTATCTGGACCGACATCGAGCCAAAGCGCGCCTCCTCCGAAGAAGAGGGCATCGTACAGATTCAGGATCCGAACACACCGCACCGTTATACGCTCTACTATGACACGGCAAGCGGAAACTGGCAGACACTGGACGGGCGATCTTTTACCCAAAATGCAGACGGAACCTTTTCTGATGTCTACGGGAATCAGTACCCTCTCTCCTGATGCTCCTCTTCCGCGTTTATTTTTTAACAAATTCCGATTTTTTCATTGTTTTTTTATTGATTTTATCGTCTAATCATGTATAATATAGGCTGGAAGTCGGAAGGTTCCGCTTCTTTCATGGGAGATCGCAGTCGTGCGTCTTCTCATCCACATTTTAAAAAAGGAGTAATGAAAAGATGGCAAAGATTGATTTAACTAAGTATGGCATCACCGGAACTACAGAAGTTGTCTACAATCCGTCTTATGAGATGTTATTTGACGAAGAGACAAAGCCGGAACTTGAAGGCTATGAAAAAGGTCAGGTCAGCGAGCTTGGCGCAGTAAACGTTATGACTGGTATCTACACCGGCCGTTCACCGAAAGATAAATTTATCGTTGTTGACGAGAACTCCAAGGACACTGTATGGTGGACCTCTGACGAGTACAAGAACGACAACCATCCGGCATCTCAGGAAGCATGGGCAGCTGTCAAAGAGATCGCTCAGAAAGAGCTTTCCAACAAGAAGCTGTATGTCGTAGATGCATTCTGCGGAGCAAATGCTGATACCCGTATGGCAATCCGTTTCATCGTTGAGGTAGCTTGGCAGGCACACTTCGTTACCAACATGTTCATTCAGCCGACCGCTGAGGAGCTTGAAAACTTTGAGCCGGACTTCGTTGTATACAACGCTTCCAAGGCTAAGGTTGAGAACTACAAGGAGCTGGGTCTGAATTCTGAGACCGCAGTTGTATTCAACATCACAAGCCGCGAGCAGGTTATCATCAA
>OLRQ01001804.1_pt1 | contig 15078 bp, 17 predicted proteins | sample 1671971 | NCBI WGS metagenome assembly OLRQ01 (sample SAMEA3136631, study PRJEB25190) | human gut metagenome | biome: human gut; feature: human-associated habitat; material: faeces | place: Austria | collected 2013 | reverse complement strand
AAAGCGGAAAATATAAGGTGAAAGATGTGGTATGGATGGTGGGATATACCAATGCGAGCCATTTTATAGACGCTTTTAAGAAAAGGTATGGAATTACGCCCGGAGAAGTGTAAAAACAATTTATGTACCCAGCCGTCTATGCGGCTGGGCGTTCTCTTTTTAAGGTTATTAAAAATCTGGGCAGCCATAGCCCAGCACCTCATAATGTCCCACGGGGTAGCTGTTCTGCCGGACGGAATCGCCGGAGTTCCCTTCAATGGTGTAAACGCGCCCGTTCTCTACCTTCTCCACAATCCCTGTATGGTCGGAAAGCCCGTCCTGCCCGTTTTCATCGTTCCAGTCAAAGAAGATAATCATGCCGGGGGCCGGTTCGGCGGAGCCGTCCATCCATTGGCCCCTGTCCTTGAACCACTGTACGCCATTGACGCACCCTGCATATTTGGGAATTACGCCGGTATCAATATAGCCGCACTCGTTGGCGCACCAGCTCACAAAACACGCGCACCATTCCACACGGCTGGAAAAACCATACCAGCTCCAGTACGGCTCGCCGCCCACATTCCCTACCTGGGAGAGCGCCACGGAGACGATGGCCCCGTCCTCGGTGTAAATGCCGTAAAGAACGGCGCTCCACAGGCTGCGGTTTTCCTCGTCCAAAAGTTCGGCAAGCTGCTCTTTCTGTTCCTCGTCAAATCCATACTGCGCTGCCATTTCCTCGGCGGTCTTGTGACTGACGGTGATATACAGATAGGTTTGGGTGACGGTGGTTTCCGTCTCCACGATATTGCCATTGCCGTCATCAGTTTCGGTGATGACCGTTTCCGTCCTGGTTTCCGCGCGGGAAGATATTTGGTTCATCTCCCAGAAAATATCCGTGAGGATGGCTTTCTTGCTGTCGTCCATGGTGGCCACCTCCTGGGGGTTATCCGGGTCGGTGGTCGTCTTGACGGCATAGACGGCAAGCACCTCCGGCCAGACGGCGCGGGAGCCGGACATCTCCAGCACGTCATGGGACAGGTTCGCCTTTGTGGTGTCGATCTGCTGCTGGTAATCATCGTTGATCTCCTGCACCACGTTCTGCATAGTATAGCCCGAACCGCTGTCCTCGCCGGAAAAGAAAATACCGAAGCAGGAGACGATCAAAAGCCCGATGAGGCAGATAATGACAATGACCAGCACGGCGATCCATCCTCCGGCAGCGATGGCGGCAATCAGCGCCTTGGTGGCTGCAATGATGGCTTTCACCGCCGCAATGGTAGCCTTGGCCGCAACCTTTGCAGCCGCAACCGCCGCCCTGGCCGCAGCGCGGGCCGCGTGGGCGGTGGCCTTGGCGGCTCTGGCCGTGGCCTGGGCAGTCCGCTGGGCGGCTTTGGCCGCCTGCTGTGTGGTCTTAATACTGGCTTTCGCGGTTTTTTCCGCCGTCTTGATGGATTTGCTGGCGGTTTTTACCGTCCCTTTGGCGGTAGAGGACGCCTGCTTGATGGTCTTGCGACCCCTGTCCACGGTTTTAATGCTTTTCTTTCCCCGATCCAGGGTCTTGACGGCCCCACGCTCCTGCCGGAGCGTCCTTACCGGCTCGGAGATCTTGTCCGCCGCCTGCCGGGTTTTCCTCGCCGCCTGCTTCTCGGCTTGTTTTTTCGGTTGTTCGGCTGCGGCTTTCCGCTTCTGGATATTCTCCTTGACCTTGGAAATGTTCTCCTTTGTGGTCTTTATCCCTTTGCGGCCCTGTTTATCAAACTGGTGGATCACTTCATGGGTGACGCTATCCACCCCAGAAGAAAGGCGGTCGGACGCATACTCGCCGGGGGAGCTTTCCTCCGCATACAGGCTGTGGTCGGCCTTATCCCTGGTGCGGATATACGCCTCCTTCATCCGTTCCGAGGCCACCGCCGCTTTGTCAATGGACTTAATTCCTTTTTCGGCCACTCTTGTTTTAATGCCCTTGCCCATGGGCTTCACCTCCTTCCCTGGGCGGGGCCGCCCTTATTCCTCCAGCAGCTTTGCCACAACCACCATCCGCCCGTTTGTCCGGGAATACTCGCAGGTGGAAAGGGTGATAAGCTGGTCGCCATATTCCGCGCTTACGCCCGTTTCGTAAAGCGCCAGCGCCTTGCACTCGGCAATAAACCCGTCAAAAGCCCCGGCGCTCTCCGCATTGACAAAGTGGTAATACTTGAAGCCTTCCTCCGAGTAGGCTACCGTCTTAAAGGCGGCGATCACCTCATATTCGCCAAAGCTGTCCAGGGTATCAAAGCGGATGGTCTTGTGTTCCCGGTAAAAATCCTCGCTCTCATACTTGCACAGGTCGGAGAACATACTGCCGTTGTTCATGTGGTGGCCGTACAGCACCAGGTTGTCGGAAATGCCGACGTCGCAGTTTTCCTGCATATAGGGCACCCCATAGCTGCTATACGACTTATCAAAAGCGTGCTTCAGATAGAAATTGGGGGTATCCTTGGTCTGCATGACCGGATAATCAATCCGGGTGCCGGGAATGGAAATCCAGCCCACCAGGTCGCTGTTCTGGGCGTACACATCCGCGTACTTTTCAAAAGCCGTAAGTTCTTCCGGCTTTGGGGCCGGGTCGTCGGCAAGTTCCAGCGTGGGCGGCTCTACATCTTCCTTAATCAAATCCGCCACTTCTGCAAAGGCTTCGGCGCTCTGCTTCTGGTCGAGGTATTCACGGGCCAGCATAGCCCCGGAGAAAAGGAACAGGGCGGCGCAAAGGGCCGCCCCTGCAATCATCAGTCTGCTTTTTGCTTTATCGCTCATGTTTCACCCCTCCTTATGCTTATCGCGCCTGTTCTTTATTGGCCGCCTGGCGGCGCTGCCCCTCCGGGGCCGGTTTCAGCCCCCGCAGCTCGGTTTTTACGGAAGATTTTTCGCCGCCTGCTTTTTCCGCAAGGCGTCCCGCGCTGCGCTCCATCTGGGCAAAGGTTTTGCCGCAGGACGTAAACAGCCCTCGCAGCCTGGCAAGCGCGCCCTTGTCGGCCTCCAGTTTCTGGGCCTCCAGGGCCTCTTTTCCAGCCAGGGCGCGCCCGGCGTTTTTCATGTGGCCGCCCGCCTGGTGCAGCTCATCCCGGATCACATCCAGTTTCCCGGCGCATTGCTCCATCGCCTGGCTTGCGTGGGAAAAACCGCGCTCCATGCGGGAGAGGACGGCGGGGATACGCAGCGCCTGCACCGCATGGCGCAGGGCGGCGCGCCCCTTTTCCTGAAACGTCCCCAGCATACGCCCGGCAGCCGAGACAAAGTTTGTCCTGGCCGTGGAAAGCATGGTCTTTCCCTGGCGGATTTTTCCTTCCGCCGTCCCCACAAGCTGGGCGCACCGGGCGCGGATTCCCTTGTCGTGGAGCTTTTCCACCTCCAGGCGCATGGCCTTCATTTCGTCCATCATCTGCGACAGCTTTTCTTCCATGCCGTCGATATAGCCCACCAGGGCCTGTACTTCTTCCTTCTGTTTGGAAAGGCTGTTCTGCTCCAATACGGAGAGAAGTTCAATAATCTGCGGGTGTTCCCGCAGGGCAAGAGCCGATTCTGCCATGGTTCATTCCTCCATTCAAACGTATTATCGCGCCGGTTCCGCCTGCTTTTTCGCAGGCGGCAGCTCCCGGCAGTATTCCGGGTAACGGATTTTCACGCCCTCCATAAAGTAGGGAGCAAACTCGCAGCAAAACAAATCCTCCGGGGAGTAGGCGTTGCTGTGCTCCGGGTCGGTGTAGCCGTTCCAGAGATTGAAAGCAAGGCGGCACACCCGGACAGTGCCGCTGGTCTGCCAGCCGCCGTGCATGCCATCCGGCTCGATGCAATCCTGCTTGAAATCAAACATCTGGCGGATGTTTGCCCGCGTTTCCGGGGCAATCCCCATCACATAGAAAAAGGCCCGGTGGTAACAGTCGTTCCGCCGCGCCTCGCTCATCATATCCAAAAAGAAATCCCGGTGTTCCGGGGACGCAAAGCGAAGATCGCTCATGCCGGCACCTCCTCGCCGCCGAATACGCCTTCACCGGGCTTGGTGGTCATCAAAGCATAGAGCTTTGTGTCGCGGGGGAACCGGTTGACAAAAGGCACCAGGGCGCTGCCATACCGGATAAGGCCGCAGCCTGCGTCTGCATTGGTAACATAGCTCATCTGCTCATTGGAGATATTAAGGAGCTTCGCCAGCTTTGCCCGGTCGGATGCCGCCTGGTTCAACATGACAATAAACTCCGAGTTGGAGAGCATGGTGCTGGCCTGGACGGAATCCAAAAGGTACTCTACATTCTGCGTGATGGCTGTGGGGTAAGCGCCGCGCTTTCTAAACTGCCTCCATGCAGAATTAAAGAAAATGCCGCTTTGCTCATTCTCGAACATTACATGGAACTCGTCGATGAACACATGGGTGCGCTTGCCCCGTTTCCAGTTGAGAGTGACGCGGTTGAGGATGGTATCGGTGATGACAAGGGAACCCGCAGGCTTTAGCTGTTCGCCCAGGCCGTGGATGTCAAACACCACATAGGGCTTGCTCAAATCCACGGTGCTTTCCCGGCCAAAGATGTCCAAAGAGCCAGTGGTGTAAAGCTCCAGGGAAAGGGCGATCTCTTTGGCCTTGTCCTCCGGCTGCTCCAGCAGCTTCCGGCGCAGGTCGCAGAGGGTGGCGGCCCGCCCGGCTTTCTCCGCCTCCGGGTACACCAGGGCGGTGCAGCGGTCGATGATGGATTTGTGCTGCGGCCCCACGCCGCGCTTGTCGATCTGCTCGATAAGGGACATGACAAACTGGCTTTTTTCCACGATGGGGTTTTGCTCACCGTAGCCCTCCACCATATACATGGCGTTGAGGCGGTCTTTGCCGCCCGCCACCAGGTGGGCCACCGTCGCTTTTTCTCGGCCCAGGGCTTTGACGAGTGCGCCAAATTCTCCCTCCGGGTCACAGATCAGGATGTCGTCATTGGCGTAATCCGGGTGGAGCATGAGGAACGCAATCAATTCCTTTGCACTGAAGGATTTGCCTGCGCCAGGTACGCCCAGCAGAAAGGCCGACTGGTTCAAGAGGTTCGCCTTGTTGCAAAGGATCAGGTTATGGGAGATGGCATTCTCGCCAAAGTAAATGCCGCCCTTGTCCTGGATTTCCTGTACCTTAAAGGGGATGAACACGGCCAGGGATTCCGTGGTAAGGGTGCGGAAGGCGTTGATTTTCCGCACCCCGATGGGCAGGGCGGTGTTCAGGCCATCGAGCTGCTGGAACTTGAGCACCGCAAGCTGGCACATATGCTTTCTCGCCACAGAAAGCACCGCCTCGGTATCGCTGTCAAGTTGCTCCTTGGTGTCGGCGGTGATGGCCAGGGTCATCACCGCGAACATCATCCGCTGGTCGCGGGTGGTGAGGTCGTCCAAAAACTCCTTGCTTTCCTTGCGCTGCAATTCCATATCGTAGGGAACCACAGCAGAGAAGTTGTTGTTGGCGTTCTGGCGGCGCTGCCAGTTGGTGATGTTGGTTTCCACACCCAGCAGGCGGTTTTCCACCTCCCGCACGGCCTCATCCGTGGGAACCGGCACAATGTCGATGGAGAACATCAGATTGCGGTTAAAATCGGTCAGCTCCGTCACCATGTTATCCTTAATATAAGAGGCATAGTCTTTGAGAAACAGCACCCGGCAGAATTTGCCGCCCAGCTTCAGATAGTCGCTGTTTTTCTCGATCCCGTCCGGGCAGATATAGTCCTTGAAGCTGTGGCCCCGTTTCATCATCTCGCGGGCATTGAACACAAACTCGGATTCCTCGCCCTGGCGGTAGAAGTCGTGCAGGATGCGCAGGCGCTCGGTGGCGTCCAGCTCCACGCACTTGGAACCCAGGGCCGCAAAGTGGGAAATGAGGTCGGCTCCCACGCGGGCAAAGTAGGCGCGGGCCTCCTCCACGTCTTTCTTCACCACGGAGATGGTGATATACTTCTCCTGGGTAATGCCGTTGGCTCCGGTAGCCTTATCCATCAGCATTTGGTTGTACTCCTTACGGTACTCATCCCGGAAATCCCCCTGCATGGGCATGAGGATGGACGTTTCAAAGTTTGCCTTGTTCAAGCGGCGGTTATTGATGGTGATTTTCGTCACCGCGCCGGAATCCAGGGAATTGAGCAGCTCCGAGTAGGTGAGGAACATGGATTCCTTATCCTCCCGGCTGGCCACAAGATAGTTGATGTCGCTGAATTTATAGGTTTTGGAAAACTTATTCCCCACAAGAAAAATACCGTCCGGCCAGATACGGCGGACGGGGATCACATCCTGCACCTTCCGGGGGACAGTGTAGCGTTCCTTTTCCTGCTTGGACATGGTTTTGATGGTCTTAATCATGCTTGGCCTCCTTCCGCTTGCTAAAGTGTTTCGGCTCCTGCCAACGCTTCTTGCCGGGCCGCCCGGTTTGCAGCTCCTCAATGGTATCTTTCAGAGCCGCATAGTAGTAATTGCTGTCCTCGAACTTAAACTCCTTCGGCTCCAGCATTTCCGAGCGCAGCCATGCCCAGATAAATTGTTCTGCCGTCATGCCGTGGTAGGTGATGAACCCCAGCATGGCAAACGGGGCCGCTCCCAAAATGCACATCCAGGACAAGGTCTCCACGCCGAAGTAGGGGCGCAGGATAAAATAAAGGCCCACGGCCACGCCGCAGGCAAGAACAGAAAAGATGAACTGCCGCATACTCAGCCCGAAAAACATGGATTCGGTGTAGTTGCGGATTTCCCGGTTGATCTTGACTTCCAAAATATCACCTCACAATCACATTGCCGGTTTCAAGGTAAACAATGCTGCTCTTGGGAATATAGGCAAAGCCCAGCAGCCGGTCGCCCACGGTAAAAATCTCGTCTGGAGCTGCTTTGGAGAAGTGGCCCACAATTCCCTTTTCAGCGGGCAGGTCGTAATCCTCCACCATTGGGATGGCGGTTCCATCAATCAAGTGCAGCACATAGGTTTGATAACGCATTTGTTTTCCTCCTTTTTTACAAGCCCATCATCTCGCGCACCACGCGGTCGGCCATTTTCACCGCGCCCACGAGGACAAGCATATTAAAGACCAGCTCCCCGATATAGCTCCACACCTGGGTGACTGCCGCCGCATTGGGGTCAATGGCAGGCGGGGCCGCCGCGAACAGGGAAAAGATGATACAGGCCAGCACAATGATGGCCCCTTCCAGACACACGGCGGCATAGCTCTTGATAAAGCTCTTGCCCACGTTTTGGGTCGGTTCCCCGGCGAAGGTGGAGAGAGGCACCGGCGCGATGGCCGTATAAAGATATAATTTGAAAAAACGCCCGTAGACGGTCATTATCATAATGAAGCTGAGAACCGTGATAAACAGTCCGCCGATGAGCGTGACCGCCCAGAGGGGGATGCTCTCGAAAAAGCCGCAGCTTTCCACCGCCGTGACAATCTCCTGGGGAAGAACCGTCTGCTGCGCGGTTCCAAAGCCCGCCGCGTTCATAATGGTGGAAACAAGGCCCTGGACGATATTAAAGAGGGCCATCATCAGCTCCAGCCCATAGGTCACGACGCCTTTGGCAATGGCAAACCGGATAAACAGCTTCAGCGCGTGCTCCGGTTTTTTGACTTCCGCAAAGCTGCCGCAGGTGCGCATGACGCCCACCACAAAGAACAGCACCAAAAGCGCAAGGCCAATCGCCCTTACCGCGTCGTGGATGTTGACAATGACGCCCCATATGGAGCCGCCCTTAAACTGTTCCGGTGATTGCGTAATGAGCTGCCAGATCTCGGACAGGTACTTGTTCCAGGTGTCGAGGGCATTTTGCAAATTTTGAACAACCCAGTTATCGGACATTCAACAACCTCCTTTCCGGCAACGGTAAGGGGCAGGCCGCCATGGGCCTGCCCCCACACTGCCGTTATTAGAATCAGCCGGTAATCAGGGTCAAAATCTCCTTCGCAAACGTAATCACAACACCGCCGGCCAAGGTGAGAAAGCCGTTAGCCCTCTGGCTGGGGTCATGGCTTTTCAGAGAAAGGCCGATCTGCACGACGCCGAAGCCCAGCAAAATCATACCCACGGCACGGATCAGGCCGAAGATGAAATCACTGAGATTGTTGATAACCGTCAACGGGTCGCTGGCGGCAAAGGCCGTGGTAGTGCAGCAGCACAGCATGAGCACCAGGGCCGTGTAAACGGCAAAGGCGCTTTTGCCCTTTCTGCCCATGGGCAAGCTGCGGGTTTCTTTCTTCTTGTTTTCCTTCTTAATCAATTTCATTTTGCTTTTCCTCCTTGAATTGAAAGATTTTCTCCATGTCCTCATCGGACAGAAGTTCACAAAGGGTTTCCGGCTCCTTGATTTTTGCAAGGTCGCCGGGGGTAAGGCGGCCAATAGCCATATCCGCTACGGCGTTTTCGGTGCCGCCGTGGGAATAGACGGGCGCGCCGCCATCGGTGGTGTACTTCACATTCGGGTGCTTTAGCAGGTCGTACTTCTCATCCATCAGCGGCGCTTCGCCACGGATAAAGAGCAGGGCCAGGTTGTTGTCCAGCATACGGACCTCATCGGGCGTCATCAGCTCCCGGCCCGTGATCTGGTTGTTGGTGGAATAGCTGCCGGAATGCCCGGTGCTCTTACCGTAGGTGTCCAGCCAGAGGGTGCTTTTCCCCAGGTAGTTCTCAGAGATCAGCTTGTGGGTGGACGTTTCGTTGCCGCCCAGGTACAGAAATTCATCACAGTTGCCGATGATGGATTCCCATTGCTTTTCAAACAGCGCCTTGAGTTGGGCAATGTTCTGGATGATGATAGAAACGCTGATATTCCGGGAGCGCATGGTGGCCAGCAGCTTGTCGAAATCATCCGGCAAGCTCACGTTGGCGAACTCATCCATGAGAAAATGCACCGGTACGGGCAGGCTACCGCCGTGTACCCGGTCGGCAGAATAAAAAAGTTCCTGGAAGGTGCTGGCATAGAGCAGGCTGACTAAAAAATTGAAGCTGCTGTCATTGTCGGGAATCAGCGCGAACAGCGCCACCTTCTTTTCGCCGAGGGACGCCAAATCCAGTTCGTCCGTGGCGGTAAGCGCGGCCACGCTGGACAGGTTAAACTTTTCCAACCGTGCGGCAAGGGTGATCTGGATGGATTTTAAGGTCTTGGCGCTGCCAGAACGGTAATCCTTGTAATACTTCACCGCGATGTGGTCGGGGGAGCGCATTTCCAGGCGCTCAAACAGTTCGTCCAGCGGCGATTGGTAGCTGTCGTCGTCCTCCCGCACCTCACCGGCCCGGAGCATTTCCATTATCATCGCAAAGTTTTTTTCGTCCTCCGGCGCTTCATAATGGAGATAGAAAACCAGCGCCATGAGGAGCATACTGGCCGCCGTGTCCCAGAAGGGGTCGTTTGACTGGCTCCCTTTTGGGGTGGTGGATTTGAACAGGTTTGTGACCATTTTCTGCACGTCGTTGTCGTTCTTCAGATAGGCGAAGGGATTGTAACAATGGCTTTTCTCCATGTTCAGAAGGTCTACCACCTTGATCTCGTAGCCCATCCGTTCCAGCAGGCCGCCGCAGTCGCGCAGCAGTTCGCCTTTACAGTCCAGCACAAAGTAAGAGACATGGGACGCCTGGAGCAGGTTGGGCTTTGCATAGAACCGGCTTTTTCCTGCTCCGCTGCCGCCGCATACCAGGGAATTGAGCGTCCTGCGGTGCTTTTTCCCGTCCAGGCCCATGCGGACGTGCTGGGTAAAAATGCGGTTTTGGAACGGGTCTTTATCCCGGTATTTCTTATTCACGGCCCGCGGATCGCCCCATTTGGCGGAGCCGTGTTCTTCACCCCGTCTGTAGTTGCGCCGGGAAGAAAGATAAATACCAATACCCAGCCCATAGGCGGCAATAAAAATGAGGACAGCTTTTACACTGTCCTCGCACCACACGATTTGGAATGGATGGTTCATTGCCGCAGGCAGGACGTTTACAATTTCCGAAAGCCCCCCGGAAAGGGACGGCGCAATCAAAAGGGCAAACCAGACCACCGGGATCAGCCCCAGGGCATAGAGCCAGGAGCCGCCCGCCTTGTTATCGGGCTTCATCCCGGCGCTTCGCTTTCCTGTCTTTTTGGGATGGGGCGTCAATGGTTTTTAAGAGCACATCTTCTACCGGGCCAGGGTCGCGCTGTTCCTCCAGCAGATCGTTGCGCAGCTCGTTGAGGGCGCGGATCATAATCCCGTGCTCGTAGCTGTCCAGGGTGAGGACAACCTTGTCCTGTCGTTCCATTTTTCAAAACCTCCTTTACCGTTCCTGTTCCTTCTGCCTGCTGGCGCGGGTAAGGCCCATGGCCCGTGCCATGCGCCCGTTCATCTCCTTGAACGTATCGCGCATATCGGTGAGGGCTGCCGGAACCTCCTCCCTGGGGTCTTGCCCCTGGAGCACGCCGTCCAGCCTGGAGATGTCGTATCCCTTTACATCCACGCCATACCGCTGGCAGAGCATATAGCTGACGGCGTAGGCTTTGTAGCCCTCCGCCTCGCGGGAATAGCCCTCATGGCTTTGGGCAAGCTGTACGTTGGCCGCCTCCAGGGAGACGCAGTGGAAAATGTCCGGCGCGTCCATGCCTTTTTTTACCAGGATGGCGTTTTGCTCCGGGTCATACACAGCCCCGCGCCCCTGGGGCAGTTCCTCCACCGCCCGGATGGGTACGGGGGAACTGGCAATCAGGCCCTTTAAGAGCAGGCGGCCATCGTAGCTCACCTGGGGCTGGGCTTCATCCCGCGCCGTGGTCTGGGAAATATCATAGACTTCCTTGGCGTAAAAGTTCTGGCCCACGCTGCCATCCTCGCGTCGGTACGCCTTGCCCGGCTCCAGTATGATGATGGGCAGGCGCTTTTCTTCTTCCAGCACAGTAACCCCCATGTCTTTCCATCCCTTTTCGTCATGGATACGCTCTGCATGGGGGCACTTCGCTTCAATCAGTAGCGCATTGCGGGCAGAGTGGAAAGGGAACCGGCTCTGGACATCCAGATATGCCTCCATACTGCCCGTACCCTCGGAGAACTCTCCGAAAATCTTATCCAGGGTGGCGTAGGCTTCTTTCCGATGCTTTTCCTCTTTTACCTGCCACCATTGGCGCTTGGGGCGCTCTTTTTGGCTTTTCTGCTTCTGCGGCGCGGCCTCAGCCTGGGGCCGCTGTTCAAACAGATCGTCAAAGTTATTCATGACCGATTACCTCTCTTTCGATTTTGGTTTCTTTCTGGGCTTGGGCGGCTGGTGCCGCGTGGTTTTCTGGGCCGCCTTTTTCCGGGGCGCAGCCGGTTCTTCGTGATGAGGGGCCTCCGCCTCTTTCTTCCGCTGGGCCTGGATTTCCCGAAGCTCCTGCCGCACGGACGGCTTTTCCGGCCCATCAGAAGTACCCCTTGCGGACTTGCTGCTGCTCTCGGAGATAGGCTCGGACGGAGGGGATTTTTCCGCCGCTGGGGCAAAAGGGGCGTTCTTCTCCGCTGCCGGATTTTCCGGCTGGGCTTTTTCTTTCTGGGTGGGCTTTTCCATCAGCTCATCCAAAAGCTGGTCGTCCACACTCTTTTCCGGCATGGCCTGCTCCGGCGCGGCGGGTTCGCTGCCGCGCTGTTCGCGGGATTTCTCAATATCCTCCTTGATCGAAGCCGTGTCCACTACCGTGAGCTTAAACTTCTCCACGATCCGGTTGGCTCTGGCGGCGTCATCCTCGAACACCAGAATGTCGATGGTATCGTCGCCTTTCTTCACTGGGATGGGTGCGTAGAGAATCCCGTACCCCTTGGCTTGCTTGGCAAACTCCGGGCAATCCTCCTTCTTGATGGTGTAAACCTTTAAGGGGCGCTTTTCCCGCAGCATAGCCTCAATACGGGCTTTGCCCTTGGTCTTTTTCTGGTCTTTCAAAACCGTGTAAAGGGCGGCGGCCAGATTTTTAGCGGCAGAACCGGTGATTTTGAGGGCAAATTCAGCACCCTCCAGGCTCATCCGTACCACTTGCTCCGCCGCGTCGCCTGAGTTATACATCGAAAATCATCTCCTTCCTGGGGGAGCCGCCCGGCCCTGCTCCGGCTCCTGGCGGGCCTTCTCATCCCTGCCGGAGACTTCCTCACGGGCGGCCTGTATCTTATCCTTGATGGAAGTGGAGCGCAGGGCAATATCCCCGCACAGCTTCACCTCCCGGCGCAGCTCCTTGATCTGCACAGATAGTTTGGAGATCTCAGCCCGAATGTGTTCCTGCTGGGCTGGGTCGGCCAGCACTGCCTTGGTGCGAAGTTTCCGGTACAGGCTTTTCCGCTGTTCCGTCAGGCCGGCAAGCTGAGATTCCACATCGGACCGATAGGCGTTAAGCTGCTCCAGGGTGTCAATGCGGTGGCGGGAGAGAAGGCGGGCTTCGTCGGTAAGCTCCTGTGCCCGGATCAAATCTTCCCGCAGTGTATGAGGCACCCGCCTGGGCGGGCGGTTCTGCTTTTGGGGGAATACCCCCAGCAGATAGCAGTAGTGGAAGTAGAGGGCGCGGAACCCCGTCACCTTTTTAGCCTGTTTCAAATCCCCGTGGAGCCTGCACCGAAACGGCTCCGGCCTGTGTTCCCGCTGGGGGCGGCGCTGGGCTAAAATCCGCCTGCGGATGTTCTCCATCGAGTAGTCCTCGCCAAAGTTACGCATGAGCTTGCGTCCACGGGGGTAATTCGGCGGGCGGACCGTAATATCCTTGCCCACCTTGATGTCGTAGCCCATCTGCCGCAGATGATAAAAAAACTGCCGTTCCGTCATAGACTGGCGGATGGCAGTATCCACATCGGCTTTGATGAGGGAGAGATAGGTGGGGCGGCCTTCCTGCTCGGCCCGCCATTCCCCGTAGTGCTTGGATTTTCCCCGCTGGGGGTTCTCAATGACGGAAAGCCCATACTCCCGGCACAGCCGGTCGGATTCCCGCTGCATATCGAAATAATCCTGCTCGGTACGATGGTACTTGATGCCGTCCACGAAGGAAACCGTGTTCACTACAAAATGATTGTGCAGATGATTTTCCCTGTCCAGATGGGTAGCCACCAGCACCTGGTATTTTTCACCCCACAGCTTTTTTGCCAGGGCAAGGCCGATCTCATGGGCCAGCTCCGGCGTGGCCTCGCCGGGGGCAAAGCTCTGATAGCCGTGGTAGGCCACAGTCCCGTCCTCCTTTCCAAACCGCTTTTTTACCGCTATCATCTCATCGCGGGCAGTAGAGGGGCTGCAATTCACCCCGGAAACAAACTGCCGCATAACCGTTTCGCCTTCGTTTTCCACCGCCTTGCCTGTTTTTTGCTGCTGGACGGCATACTCGATCACATCGGATAGGCCCTGGGCCTCCTTGCCATCCATATCCTGCTTTTCAAAGAAATCAGGATTTTCGGTCTTGTCTGGATTCTCGATATAGATGAGGACCTTGCCCAGCCAGCCGTTCACCCGCCAGATGGACGTAGTGGCCATGGTTACTCCATTGGCTTGGGCAGGATCACCGCTTTGGTGATGTCCCGGACGAGCTGGTCAAACTTCCGCATTTCCTCATCGTAGCGGCGCTCATCAATGACGCCCAGCACATGGGCTTTCTGGGCGATCTGGTTGAGGTTGCCGCCGATCCGGTGAAGCTCCCGCATAAAGTCGTAGTAGGCGGGCGGCGGCGCGTCCTGGGGGACGACGCCGTTAATAAGATGGCGCAGGTAAACCTCCTGGGAAAGCCCGCTTTTGCGTACCGCCTTCATAAAGCCCTGGTATTCTTTGTTGTCGAGCCGCACCTGTACGCGGCAGTTTCTTTTCCTCATTCCTTGTCCTCCTCATGGCGGCGGTTGATTTGAAGCAGGCACATGACCAGTACGCCGCACACGCCGCCCAGCAGAAATCCAATGGCAAAAAACAATCCTTCCATAGAAAACCTCCATTCTTTCAAAGGGGTATTAGGGGGTGCTCCCCCTAACAAGCGGTGTTTGGGCGACCAAACACGATGCTTGCTGGTACATACACGTTCCATTCCCCTGCGGGGAATTGCAGACGTCCGAAAAAACAATTCATCGTCCATCCCGGTCGCGGCTTCGGCCCCTGGGATAAAACTCCACGTCCTTAAAGCTCTCCGCGTCCAGGATATATTCGCCATTTTTCCAGTTGTCGGCCACTTTCTGGCGGGCCTCCTCGCGGCTTTCCGCCTCCACCGTGACCGTCATCTCCAGCGTTTCTGTGATGGTCACATCATACTCTTTCATCGTTCAAGCTCCTTTCCGTTGCTGCACCGAATGGGAATCCCCAGCCGGTGACAAAGGGTGTCGTTCACGTCCTTGCCGGTGGGCGGCGGACGGTTTTTCACTTCGTATTCTTCGGGAATGACCGTCATGATTGCCTTTGTTGCCAGCCTGCCGGGGCCGTCATTGTCCAGATGCAGATAGATGGTTTTCACGGACGGATGATCCTCCAGAAACCGGGTGAGAGCAACGGGCAGCTTGCTTTCCGCCAGCACTTTTTTCGGCTGGTAAATTCCCGCGAGGGACAACAGATTGTGCCGCCTCCAGTCGATGCCATCCAGCTTGCAGAGGGTGGCATAGGACATGACATCAATGGCGGATTCACACAGGTGTACCGCCGGATTCTCCACGCAGGCGGGCAGGACAAAGGAATAATGCTTATCGCTGCCGCTCAGGTCGCCGTGGAAACGCCCTTCACCGATTCCGCGCAGGCAGCCGAACCGTGCCTTGCCGTCTTTGTCAAAGCCTACAAAAACAACATTGCTGTGGCCCTTATTCCGGCTTTCATAAAGCCTCCCGGTCTGGATGCAGTAGTCGATCACCTCCGGGTCGATCCCTCTTTTTTTGAGGTAGTCCACCATAGCCCAGTTATCGGGCGCGGCCTGCGGTAAAAGCAGATGTTTGGGCTTTTCCTCTTTAGGCGCAGGCACAAAAGAAGGCGGCCTGATTGCCGCCCTGCCGATGATAGTTTCCATCGCGTCCATAAACGAATAGCCATTGACCTTAATGAGATAGTCCAGGGCGCTGTATCCGCCGATTCCACGGGAGAACCAGCACCACTTGCCGTTGGAAATCCGCAGGCTGTCATGGGTCTTGGTGCAGTAGACATTACCGGACACATGGACAAGTT
>OLRQ01001797.1_pt1 | contig 15122 bp, 10 predicted proteins | sample 1671971 | NCBI WGS metagenome assembly OLRQ01 (sample SAMEA3136631, study PRJEB25190) | human gut metagenome | biome: human gut; feature: human-associated habitat; material: faeces | place: Austria | collected 2013 | reverse complement strand
GGGGCCCAGGCTCCGCACATCAGATGCTCGGTAGTTTAATTGCCGAGTAGTTCACGGAAACAAAAAAAGCGCGCAGTGTTTTTTCTGCGCGCAGGTATAGATATTTACCGTTCGTCAAAATCCATATCAAAATCACCAAACTCAATATCTATATCGTTAATAATAGCATTACTATTCGGGATATCCTTCTGTCCGATGCCATCCACGTCTTTTGAAACGGTATCTATGGCATTCGCAAAGTCAACGCTTCCGGACGGACTTATCATGCTCTTGTCTATAACGTCAATGGCGGTTTTTATCTCTTCATACGACCGGCCACTGCACCAGTTGATAAACTGCTCTTTACTGCCATCAATGCACCTGTTAAAATCATCTGCCATTTGTACTGCTATCGGTTCTATCCTTTGCTGCATTTTTTCTTGGTCTGCATTGATTGTCGTAATATTTTCCATGTCTTCTTTGGCTTTTTTTCCGAATGCGCCAAGTTCGCCAGCGTCGTTTCGGGTGTTGTCTTTTTTTACTTTGTTCAAGTCTTGCACATACTCTTTTTCATATCGAATAATATCTTTCGTCATTGCCGTCAGGGCGTATGTCTCTCTGCTTAATTTCTCACGCACGGTGTTTTTTACCAGGTCTTTTTCTTCAGTAGTGCTACACCGCTCACATAACGCAACATATGCCTTATAGGCAGAGATGCCTTTCTCTCCGTTGGCCTGTTTCTTATATAAATCTGCCACATAGCCGGCAACCCGCCTTACGTCATTGTTGTTACTTAAGCCTTTTTTGCCTTCTGCCCTTAAGCCAAATTCCCTGGCTTCATTTGCTAAGATGAACTGCTGCTTATATCCAAAAGAGCCTTTGTCGTAACTTAGTGGAATTTTTTCAGCCATCTTCGTAATAAACTCTTGCTTTTCTTTTTCAGTACTCATCTTTCCAAGTGTATTCTCTAAATATTCATGAAAAACTTGACGTATTTCTCCTTTGCTTTCCTGCATAGATGCCTTCAGTAAGTCCATCGCCCGGTCCACACCAGTTGTTTTTTCGCAGCCTTCAGATATTTTTGACATAATATCTCTGGCCTCTTTGGTTCCGTTCCGTGCGGCAAGTTCGTCCGCCAGGATATTTGTTAGCCTGGAGTATCTTACGACTTGGTTATCCCTCATATTTGATTCAGCCTTGAATGACTCTATTCGGTCGTGCATGTCTTTGACTGCTGCATCCGCATTTGGATATTCTTTATTTATTGTTTTTCTTACTACATCCATAGCAATTTTATAACATCCATCGGCGTAATTTCGGAAGCCGGAGGATTCTGGCTTGTCAGGAACTTCTTTTTCCTCCCTTTTTACCTCTTTACTTTTTACTTCTGTATTGAAAGTCTTTCCAGCCTGCTCAGCCCTTTTGTTCCATTCTTCAAATTTATACACCTTATCCCAGGAGCATCCGTCTTTAATGTTTTTTTCAATATCTGCTTCATATTGTCCTGCTTCATATTTTGCAATAAATGACTGCAGCTGTACTTTTACTTCTTCATTTACCTTATCTTCAGAAGCACCCATAGCCTGCGTGAGCCCTTGCACGTAATTATCAAACAACTCTTTCTGCGTTTCTTTTCCTTGTGCCCTGATATATGAAACGTCCATAACAAAGATATTCTCTGCTTCTTCTTTCGTGAGTATTCCTGAAGTCATCAAGCAGGCCTGTGTGATACCTTTTGTTTTATAAGCCTCTTTCATTATTCCATAAAATGGAGATTCGGAAGCATCATGCTCAGGCTGTTTTTCTTCTTCTTTTTTATCTTTGTCTGCTGTATTAGAAGGTGTATGATACGCTATTGAATCCGCTATAAATGTCACCGCTTCTGTAATCAAGTTTTCAAGGTTTGTTAGTGTACGAAGGGCGAAATTGATGAATCCCGTATCGTACTTATCTTTCGGCCTTTCAAGGTTCTTTTTCCATTCTTTCAGGCTGTCCTGCATTTCTTTTAACCGGCGGTTCATACGACTGCTGTCTTCAAACTTTTGCCACGATGAATCTTTTTCCTTTTCGGTTAATTTAATCCTATGTGTTTCGTATTTATTTTGATTTGTTTTGTTATTGTGTTTGATTGCGGAGTCCAGTGCTTTGCGGCCCTCAAAATCAAGTTGTTTGTCAAGGATATTTATTGCTGATTGAAAATCAGCTGGATTTGATACTTTTTCCGTTTCTAGTATAGCAAACTTGAAGTCTGTGATTGTCTGTGCCTTTATCTGTGCTTGTTCTTCGGTTGAAACTCCTTTGGCTTTTTCGTCTCCGTCCTGTAGTGTTTTCAGAAGGTCCTCTGCGATTGTTTCTGCCTTAACCGGATTTGATACAAATAGCCTTACATCGTTATCTGCTCCGTATTTTTTTACAATATTATTTAAGACCATTTTTTTTTCTTTATCTATATCAGATTCAAAGCCCTGCTTTTCTGTTTCTTTCTTCATCTCACGGCCGATTGAGTCAATAACATCCTGTAAATCTGGCTTTTTTACATCGCTTATCAATTCTGCAAATTGCGATTTTATGAAGTCATCAGTCTCTTTTGTCTTTCCAAATTCAGTTCCGTATTTATTTAATAATGCCACGGTCTCATGTATAGTCTGTCTGTAGCCATCCATTATTTCATCATGAGTTTTCAGAGCACTGTCTGCTTCTTTGTTATACAAGTCCAGCACTTTGTTAAGTTTATCGGTTCCAGCCTGAGATAAGCCACGATATAAGTTATTAATGTATGCCTGCTGTTCTTCCGGTTCTTTTAATGACAATTCTTTAAGCCGTTCTGATAGTTCATTTTTTAAAGCATCTATTTTGTTATTTTTATTGTCTTCCAATTTGTGAGCCAATCGCTCTTCTTTTTCGAAAATCATAAATAAAACCTCCTTTGTTCTATTTCCTATATTTACTATTTACAAAATGCAAAATCTGAAGTAAGAAAAAAAATAATCTTATTTTTGTATATGCTTATTTCTATTTTTTGCATATTAAGTGTATACAGATTGATTCAGAAGGAGGAAGAAAATGAGAAACAGATGTATGTTTGAGAAAATGGCCACCGGGATAGCACTGGCGGCGGCGGTGATGGCCGGCGTGATGGTGATGCCTGGAAGCGGGCATGGGCTGGTGATTGAGGCTTATGCCGCAGATACAAGTAATCAGAATAGTCAGAATATTTCGGGGGGGGGTACAAAGAGTAAAGATGAAGTAGATAAGACGGATGAGACGAGCAGCAAAAAGGGTGATACTGAAGCTGGCACGGAGAATGGAGAAGGTATCTACGACTTCAAGGATAACAAGACGACCGGTACCATAACCATCACCAAGAAATGGGATGACGGATTGACCAATGCAGAGCGTGAAATCCCGGATATGTATCTAAGCACCGAAAAGCCGAGCAAGAGCACGAAAGGATATACTATTACCTTTCATGGGAACGGGCTGAAGTTTGCCGACGGGACCGACGAAAATATGGTGATTTATAACTCTTCCGGGCAGATTGTGGAGGGGAGTTATAAGGAAGCGGTCGGGACCGGAGTGGCGTGGTATGCGAACAAAGAATGTACACAGAAAATAGAGATTTCTGATGACGGTGTGCCACAGGCCGAGCTGACCGGGGACTTGGATTTGTGGGCGAAAGAAATGACGTTTGAGATTAAAAGGTATAATTACGGAGTAAAAAACAACAACGAATTCAACGCTGCGATTCCGGATTCCGTGACAGAAGTCATCTTTACCGATGAGGCAAAACCGAAAACAAAAGAAACTATTGATGTTGATGCGGACGGAGACGGCGGCGTTGTTGCATGGCTGGATGATAATGCGGGAACGGTCATGAAAGTGTCTACGCAGATTCCGGGTACAAAGGTACAAGGGGCGAAAAACAGTAGGTGTATGTTTTATAACAGGAAAAAGCTTCAAAAAATCGACTTTAAAATGCTGGATACGCAGAACGTGACGGAAATGGGCTCCATGTTTTACAACTGTTCTGGCTTAAAAAGTCTGGATTTAACTCTGCTGGATACATCAAAGGTGACGAGTATGTATCAAATGTTCTACTACTGCAGTGGCCTGACAAGCCTGGATTTAACTCCGCTGAATACACAGAACGTGATGAATATGAGTTGGATGTTCTCCGGCTGCTCTGGCCTGACAAGCCTGGACTTGTCTCCACTGGATACACAGAACGTGACGGATATGGGATACATGTTCAACGAATGCTACCGTCTGACAAGCCTGGACTTAACACCACTGGATACGCAAAACGTGACGGATATGTGTTCCATGTTCGACGGCTGCTCCGGTCTGACAAGTCTGGACTTGTCTCCACTGGATACGCAGAACGTGACGAATATGAGTTCCATGTTCTACCGCTGCCGCAGTCTAGATAACTTGGACTTGTCTCCGCTGGATACACAGAAAGTGACTAACATGAACTTCATGTTCTTCCGGTGTGATGACCTGACGCGGCTAGATTTAACGCCACTGAATACACGGAAGGTAACAACGATGCAATGGATGTTCGATGACTGTTCCGCTCTCACCAGCCTCACCACCGGCACCGCCTTCAAATTCGTCGGCACAGACTATAGACTCGACGGCACCTGGCAGAACACCGCCGGTGAAACCTTCAACGGTAATGATGGCACGGCGAATTTCCCCTCCAACGTCGCCGACACCTATACAAAAATTTCATCTTAACACATCAAACAACAAAGGGCTGCTGCCACAAATGTTTTTGTGGCAGCAGCCCTTATCTTACTTACTTATCTTGTTCTTCTTCTCTCCTCTTTTTTTTCTTTTTTTTCTTCTTTTTTTTCTTTCTTTCTCCTCTTAACTTTCTTCCTCTCATCCTCCTCCTTTTTTTCTTTTATATTTGATAAATCAATGTTTATATCTTGTTTTTTTATCCCTCCATCAACACGCCATCTTCTCCCTCAGCATCCCAATCCCGTCATGATAATCCTGTCTTACCCGGAAAACAGTTTTTCCGAGCTGCTTTGCAATAGTTGTAAACGGAAGACCGTCTACAACCTTCATCTTAATCACACAGCTGCTTTCCGGAGGGATTCCAGACAGGATGTCATCCACAATAAAATCATCCGTCAGGGACATGCTGGTGCCGACTTCTGCCAGCACTTCATAAGATACTTTCGTGTGGTCTACTTTAAGCTCTCTTTTGGCTATTTTATGACTAAGCCCGGTTGCTTCTGCGATATTCTCTACGGTCACTTCCTGGCCATTTGTTTCAATCTTTGTCTTTGCGCGTTCCACGGCAGTATGTAATGAAGCAAAATATTCTGAAGACTCGGAAGCCATGAATCGCACGTATTTACTGATTTCTTTCTTTATATAAGGTGTGCAGTGTGTCGTAAACGCTCCTTTGCTGGCATCATAACTTGTCATGGCATTCATCATACCAATTGCTCCGTGCTGGAACATATCAGGAGTTTCGTTATGGAATGTTGGATAGTATTTTTTGATTACATAATAAATATAGTCTCGGTACTTTTCAATCATCTTTTCATTTCCTGCTTTTCGGTCTTTTTTGTACACCTCGATGATGTCTGCGTCACTCATATAGTTCTGATATGTTTTATTTCCCATAAACATCTACACCTCTTTCTTAAAATGCAATCGTGTTTTTGTCCCAATACTTGTGTCAGGGGAGCGTAAGCTTCTCCCAGGGTTTACTTTTAGAAGGCGGTCTCCTCCTCTCGCCAAAGTAATATGCGTACTTTTTTATGTGTTTTTGTTTTTTTGCGGATTTTTTTTTGAAAAATTTTTTTATTTTTTTTTCGGTCTATCATTTTATGTATGTCAATATTAATCAGTACAAAGAAAGGAGATACTAAATGATGAAAGAGTATCGCAGCAATGCATCGAGCAAGGCATTATTTGTTTTAGGAGGTATCCTGGTTTTCATCTGTACATTTATTTTTATGACAAACCTGATGAAAACACCTGTATATGGAAATTCCGTTCCTAGAGCGAGTCACTCATATTCTGCTTCTGCCGTGACAGAGTCGGAAAACTTAAGCGATACTTTGAAAGGAGGTAATATTAAATAAAATCACCAGCAGGAAACGCACGATAAGTGTGTTTCCTTTTTTTATGCTCTTCGGTAAATCAGTCGCTGGCTCAGCGTTCTCTGTTGATAACTCGCCGTTCCGGTTCGTAACCAAGCCTCGCAGAGGCTGACAAGCGAAGCCGTAAGGCTGAGTGCAGTGCACGAACGGGGATTCTGACCCACGTGCGAAGTTAAAACCGGAACACTTGACCCGCGAACGACTTTTGGTCGGCCGGGGATTCCCCGTTCTCCGTTGAACTGTCAGAACTTCGTAAATATTCCAAAGATATACAATATTCCTAATATCATCAGTAAAACGCTTAAAACTTTTATGATATTCAATACAACCCAGTATGTACGGTACCTTCCAAGCCATCCTCTGAATACCCACATGCCCATTTTGTCTGATTTCTTTAGGTTGCAGTTTCGGCATGCTGGCGCCAGGTTTTTTATATCATTGACACTGCTGCATCCTTTCATGGACAACAGTATTCTTGCTATTGCGTTTTTTTGTGTTTTCGCGACGGGGATGATATGGTCTACAAATACATTCTTTTTTGATAGTCTCTTGTTGCAATATCTGCATCGGTATGGCCCGGATGTTCTTGAAAAAAATACCTGGCGATAATTGGAAGCACGTTCATATTCAACTCGGTAGCATTCATACCTCACGCCTGCCAGTTTCAACTTTTTGATTATTTTTTTGGGCTTATCTATATAATTGTTTACACAACAGTTTTTCTTATGTTTTGTATTTTTTTTCTGCACCATTTTGCTTATTCGTTTTGGTGTATTTTCTTTTATGTATACTTTTAATACCCAATTTCCGCTCATCTTTTATCATCCCTGCTCTTCTGTAAATTGTTTCTAATTACAAAATGCAGAATTTAACAGATAAAATAACGATTGGCCGTCAAAAAATAGGCGTAAAAATAGCAGCTGCCTGCTTACAGCAGCCGCCATATATCTATCTATGAATTTATTTTTTGTTTTTCCTTACTATTATATTTTCGCTTCCAAACTGGATTCTGGCCTTCTGGAGTAGCTCATCGTTGATAGCAATGTCTCCGAGAAATTCCTGCCTTTTTGATGTTTTAGACGCGATTCTCAAATAGTCACCTATTCCAGGATTATTTTTCATGAAATTTTTTGCTGTGTGCCTGAGGTTATTCAGCGAAGCATCGTCTGTTCCAATCCAAAGCGTTGAAGATACATCTTTTAATGCATTGGCTGTCTGAAGGATTAGAGAGCTGTTTTCGCCAGTTCCTCTGACCTTTCCCTTGATAAATACAAGTCCGTCTTCTTTTAATTCTGACTGATATTTCTGAATTCCGTATTCAAACAGCAGTACATCGATATGTCCGGTTGTATCCTCAACATCCAAAATCATCATGATGTTTCCATTTCGGGTGATTTTCTTTTTGATGCCCGTAATGACTCCTCCAATATAAACTTCTTCATTTTCATTAATTAAAGAATCTTCTCTGGTAATATCAGCAATATCTACTGCACCATGCTTCTTCGTAATGTCAACGATACAGGAGGCCGGATGTTTTGTTACATACATTCCAGTGGACTCTTTTTCTTTTCTGCAAAGTTCGAGATATTCAAGTTCCGGAAGTTCTGGAAGGTCGTATACCCCCTTGTCTGTTTCAAGCCCGAAATCAAACAGAGTAAGTTGATTCTCGTCTTTTGATTTGTTTGCTTTCTTGATAGCGGCAACCATGCTTCCGATGCCTTCAATCAAAGTATGTCGTGTATATCCAAATGAATCCAGCGCACCTGATGCGGCTAGATTTTCAAAAACATCCTTATTCGCATCTGAATGTCTTTCGATGAAATCATATAATGATGTATATGGCTTAGCCGTTCTCTCTGCTGGAATGCTCTTTGCAATGCCGTCTCCAACTTTTTTAATTGCGAACAAGCCAAAACGGATACATTCTACGCCATTTTCGTCTGTTTCAATGGAGAAACCATACTGCGATTTCTGAACATCTGGTGGTAAAATCTTTGTCCCCGCCAGACGATAGGCATTAACATATTTCATCAACTTATCGGAGTTATCCATAACAGATGTTAAAAGACCCATTGCAAATTCAAGAGGGTAATTCGCTTTCAAGAAGGCCGTCTGCAAGCTGATTGCAGCATATGCTGCAGCGTGACTTTTATTGAAAGCGTACTTCGCAAAATCAACCATCTGGTCCCAGATTTTTGTCGCGACTGCTTTAGAGATTCCTCTTTTTGCACAGCCATCAATACCAAGTTTTTCATCACCACAAATAAAGTGTGGTCCCTCCTGGTCCATGATTTCCTGTTTCTTTTTTCCCATTGCCTTACGCACTACATCGGCACGGCCCATTGAGAATCCGGCCAGTTTTTGTACGATTAGCATGACCTGCTCCTGATAAACGATGATTCCATATGTAGATTCAAGAATTGATTTTAATTCTGGTGTATCATACACAATTCCTTTCGGATTATGTTTATTTCTGATATATTCCGGAATATAATCCATAGGACCTGGTCTATAAAGGGCAACTCCCGCGATGATATCCTCAAAGCAGTCAGGCTGTAATTGTCTCATGAATTTTTTCATTCCATCAGACTCTAGCTGAAATACACCGTTTGTGTCTCCATCGGAAATCATTTTCAGTGCTTTTTTATCGTTTAGGATTTCCTTAGTCCAGAGTGGAATCTGTTTTCCTGTCCTTCTTTTGATTTCTCTTTGTGCCGCGTCAATGATTGTCAGGTTTCTCAGCATCAAGAGGTCTTTTTTCAGATTCCCGAGATGCTCGGCCTGGTTCATATCATATTCGCAAACAAGCAGCCCAGATTCAGAATCAACCCTGCATGGGAATAACTGTTCACATGGAATCGGTGTCGGGATATGTCCGCAAGCATGCGTTCCGGCTGACTTCTTTACACCTTCAAGTTTTAGTGCGATTTCCCATATTTTTTCAAGTCGTGGGTCGCTGTGCACATATATCTGAAGTTCTGGGTTCATTCCCCATTCTGTTTTTAAGTCATGGTTTTCATTGATAAATTTCGCCAGTTTATTGCCAACTGCAACATGATTCTCAATTCCAGATACTTTTGCGCATCCTTTTAAAACATTTTTTGCCTGCATAGTGCCAAAAGTTTCAATTTTGGCAAAACAGTCATGACCGTAATCATCGGCTTCTGCCGCTATAACGTCATCTTTTCTAAGGTACTCGAAGTCGGTGTCGATATCCGGCATCGATATTCTTTCCGGATTTAAAAAACGTTCAAACAGAAGGTCATACTGCAATGGGTCAAGGTCTGTAATTCTCAGACAATAATTCATACAGCTTCCAACGCCAGACCCTCTACCAGGGCCGACAAGGATACCATTGTCCTTTGAATGTACGATTGTCTTTCTGATATCAAGGAAGTATTGTGCAAATCCCATTTCCTTAACAATTCCAAGCTCGTAGTTTAATCTGTTTTTTGCAATTTCTCTTCTTACATGGCCTAAAGGATACCTTTCTTCAAAGCCTTTCCATGCTTCATCCTTCAGGTATGCGTAATAATCGTTATTATACTCTTCCGGGACATGCACTTTAGGCATTCGGTAATGTCCATATTCAAATTCAAAATTGCATTTTTTTACGACTTCTTGTGTATTGTAAATTGCTTCTGCGCAATAAGGGAAAAGTTCAAGCATCTCCTCTTTTGATTTCAAATAATAATCTCCGGAGTTAACCATTCGGTTATCCTCATTAATCTTTTTGTCCATCTGCATACAAAGTAGCCAGTTATGAGCCTCTTTGTCTTCTTTATTAACGTAATGGCAGTCATTTGTGGCGATAAGTTTTACCCCACATTCTTTTGACAGCTTTAGTAGTTCAGTGATTACTGTTCTTTCATCAGGAATTCCATGGTCCTGGATTTCCAGGTAGTAATCCTCACCGAATACCTCTTTATATTCCATGATGATTTTTTTTGCCAGTTCAACGTCACCTTTTACGATGGCCTGCGGGACTGCTCCTGCCAGGCAGGCAGACATCACAACAAGACCTTCACTGTGCTCTTTAAGCAAATCGAAGTCAATACGTGGTTTGTAATAAAATCCTTCTGTATGGCTTCTCGTCAACAGGATGCAACCATTTTTATAACCAATTTCATTTTTAAATAAGATAATCAGATGGTTATAAGCCTTTCCTTCCAATCCTTTTTTTTCAAATCTGGTTTTTCCATATGGTGCAACATAAGCCTCAAAACCGCCGATAAATTTAATTCCTTCTTTCTTGCATTCGTCATATGCAGTTACCAATCCGGCCATTGTGCCATGGTCCGTGAAAGCCAATGCATTCATACCAAGTTCTTTGGCATGTGCTACGTAATCTTTTACGTTTCCAAGTCCATCAAGTAAACTATAGTCTGTATGGACATGAAGGTGAGAAAATCCTTCTTCGTTTATTAAATTCATAACATTGTCTCCTTTTCTTTGTATAAACTGTTGTTACGAATTTAATATGCTGGATTAAAAAAAATCCTGAAAATATGGTTTGTGGAAATCAGTAGACATTCACTAAGAATATGCAGCCAAAGTATTTTGAGGTAAACACTCGCTTGCCGGGCGGGCTGTATATTCAGGATGAACCTCTGTGACAACTATTTTAGTTGCGATTGTATGATAAAAAGATGGGTTTCTGGAGTCTCCACGATACGATTGTAAGGATTTGATTCCAGATGTAGATGTGGGAAATTGCCGTAAATAAAAATAAAACGCTATATATCACCTCTTATTTTCAATCTATTTGTTGTCATATTTTTATTACGGCTACCATCTTTTAGTAAAATCAGAACATGTGTTCTTGATTTATGGGTGTATAATATCATAGTTAAATAACAATAGACTGGACTAAGACAATAAAAAAGCGAAAATATGTTCGCTTTTTATTTTTTTATTAAACATATCTTTTTGCGATAAAATTCTGCATATTATTATCGACGGGCGGGAGAACCGAGGCTAACTTTGATACCTCGCCGTATCGGCTCGGTACCAGATTAAAAATGATGCTTCACCGGCCTTGCCGGATTCGGCACCAGAGCACGCATGATAATTCGCCTGCCTCGCAGGATTCGTTACCAAGCGGTTTTTTGCCGCTGACAAGCGAAGCCGCAAGGCTGAGTGCAGAGATTGAAATTGATAACTCGCCAGCGAAGCTAGATTTGGTGTCGAGTTTCGGCTATGGATTAGTCAAAAACATTTGGCAAACCCCAAAAAATAAGTTAAAGGAGACAAAAAAATGAAAACGATAAAATATTGGCTATCATTCTTATCATTGATTCTGCTTATCATAATTCCATGTGGAGGCATCTACTATCTTACAACGCGTCCTGGCTTTAATCTAATCAGTTTCGTTTCTGATAATATGGTCGTTGTCTGTATTGTATGTGTTGTCTGGGTTGTCGCATTTAAAACATGCAACACATGGTATGAAAAATCAAAATACAACAAAAACGTTGACGCGTTCGGTATGACAAGCAGTTTTGACTATTTTAAGCTTTCTGACAAAGAACGAAAAGAATACGATAAACAGCGTAAAGAGGAAATGAACCGTGTTCTTCCCGATTCTACAATCCGAAAAGCAACGCATGCCGGCTCTAAAAATCCCGAGCGAGATATGGCTGCATTATCCGGTATGGATTGCGTTAAGGAAAAAATCGAGGAAATCGTTGCAAGAGCAAACTATGATAAGCAGCAGGGCAAAAAAGGGGAAGGCTTCAGCTCGCATTATGTTTTTTATGGCGCCCCTGGTACCGGCAAGACTACATTTGCCAGGATTTTAACAGGCTTTTTATATAAGAATAAAATCATCCAAAAAAATCAGTGCATAGAGGTTGATGGTAACCTTTTGAAAGCCTCCGCGCCAGGTGCAGGCGGTATGAAAGCTGAAATCTTAGTCAAATATGCTATGGGTGGAGTTTTATTTATTGATGAGGCTTATTCAATGGCTGAAGGGTATGGAAATGAGGCGGTTGACACTCTTATCAAACTCATGGAAGATATGCGTGGCAAGTTTGTTTTAATTCTTGCTGGATACACGGAGCCAATGGCTGAACTGCTCTCTTCCAACCCGGGGTTCCGTTCTCGTATTAAAGACTATCTGGAGTTTCCGGATTATACAGTTGATGAAGCGTCTGCGATTTTTAAATCAATGGCCAATGGTGCTGGATTAAAAGTCAGTAAAGAAGGAATGGAAAAATTCCGTGAACGATATAAAATTGAGCTTCATAAAGCAGACTTTGGTAATGCAAGAACAGTAAGAAATATTTTGGATGAGGCTATCAGTAAACATGCTTTAAGGCTTACGCGCGACCGTAAAGCTAAAACAAACCTATTAACATCAGCAGACATTAATGACGAGTCGAGAAAAATAATATAACTTAAATTGAGCAGGCCTACTTCTTGAGGCCTGCAATTTTTTTTTGTTTTTTTTGCAAATTTGTGTTACGTATTTTTATTTTTTCGGCATATTAAAATAGTAAGGATACAAATGCCAAAATAGCTCAGCTGGCAGAGCAGCTATCTCGTAAGTAGCAGGTCGCGGGTCCGAGTCCCGCTTTTGGCTTCTCTGTTCTGGTGATGTAGAGTTCTACTCAAAACAGAAGCAGGACAGTTTATATATAGTTACCTGCAGGTGACAGTAATATATTAACCATGGCCGTCTGTCGGAATACTGTACTTTCTGGCTAACGACTAACACTTTAAAGGCGCTTTCCGTATTTGCGGGGTGCCTTTTTTTACAAAATATTATTTTTGCGTTAAATTATTACAGATATTTTACATATTAATTATTGAAGACAAAAGACTACAGATTAAAGGAGGACACGATGGAACCATACAAGAAAAGAGGCATGCAGTTCTTAGTCATGCTTTTATTTGTATCAATCATCACAATATTCACTATGACATCCGCTCAGGCGGCTACAAAGAAAAATGGGTTTGTGACATCTGGCAGACAAACATATTATGTTAGAAACGGGACTAAGGTAAAGGGATGGCTGACTCTCAATGGTAAAAAGTATTATTTCAACACAAGAACAGGTGCACAGATAAAAGGCTGGGCAAAGGATAATACTGGCAAAAAACGCTATTTTACAAGTAAATCAGGAGTAATGGTCACTGGATGGATAAAGAATTCAAAAGGCCAAAAACGATATTTTGACCCGTCAACAGGTTATATGAAAACAGGATGGATGACGATAAATGGCAAAAAGTATTACTTGTATAAGCCATCTGGCATTCTTGCTACTGGCTGGCTCAAGGACCATAAAGGAAATTATAGATATTTTACTAAGGGGAAAGGAGTCATGGCAACGGGCTGGATGCAGGACAGAAAGAAAAACAAGCGTTATTTCAGTACATCTGATGGAGTCATGTATATTGGTCTCAAAAGGGTTGGCAACCCATATTATTATTTTTATACCAAAACCGGAGTTATGGCTTCAGGGTGGATTACAGACACAAATGGAAATAAACGTTACTTTAACACAAATGGTCAGATGGTTACTGGTTCAAAAACCATAAATGGAAAGGTATATTCATTTAACAGTAACGGAATTCTCACTGTCAATACAGATACCGGTTCGCATACAGTAAACCCCTCATCATCTAAAACAATAAAAAATTATCTTCTTGGCGCATTGCAGCCTGTCGGAAAAGCCCTTTATGTATGGGGAGGAGGCTGGAATGATTCAACCAGAAAAGGCCTAAGCCCTCGTTGGCAGCAATGGTACAACAGCCAAGACAGTAGCTATGACTATAATGATTATCGTGATTTATCTGATGGAAACCGCGCAAAAGGGCTTGATTGTTCCGGGTTTGTTGGATGGGCCGCATACCAGGTTATGCAGCAGCGTTCCGGTGTCGGATATGGCTATACCGTAGTAGCAGCAGAAGTCGGGTCGTATTATCGTTCTCTTGGATGGGGGCAGGTTTTAGACCAAAGTGACCTTGCATCTAGCAATTGGACTTTAAAGCCTGGTGATGTGGGCTATAATAACGGACATACGTGGATAGTCATCGGACAGTGCTCTGATAAAAGCGTCGTGATAGTGCATTCCACTCCGCAGGCGGGATGTCAGATTTCTGGCACTAGCACGCCTGGAGGAAATTACGATAGCGAGGCCGTTGCTTTAGCCAGAAAATATATGTCAAGGTATTCCGGTTATACAAAATATAATTACCACACGACAAGCGGCAACTACATTAGGAATGGAAAGTATTTGAGATGGAACCGCTCCACTCTTGCTGACCCAAACGGATATATGAATAAAACAGCAAATCAGATTCTTGCAGACTTATTTAGATAGTCCTGATGGGCTTTGCTCCAACTTGGCATGTTAACTTATATACAAAAAAAATGACAATGCATTCTATAATGCATTGTCATTTTTTTTGTCCAGAAATCTTTTAAATCTCTCCCCGCATCTCCTTCTTTTCTTTTTCTTTTTGCATTTGTCTCACACACATCCATAAAAACCAATCGCCAAATAGTAGTAACGCAGTGATTATCATACACATGCTTTGAGTATACGTCTGCTGTATTTCTTCTGGATGGTCTGGGTTGTATTTTATAGATACTTTTTCACCTTCGGTTTTACCAATCCTGGTAAATTCTCTTCGCGTTGCCGTATACGTCTTTCCTGCGGCTTCATATTCGTATGTTATAGAATTTGTGTATGAAGTTCGATTCTTTGATGATGGGGACTTTGTTACATGACGCGTTACGTCAGAGATGACAGCATCTACAGCTTGAAAATCAGCGTATTTATTGTGATACTTAACATCCAGTGCAACTAAAACTACTGTTGCGAGTAAGGCTATTAGTAGAATCCAAGAGATGCTTTTTTTGGCTTCTGGGTTTATTTTTATTGCCTGCATATCTGTACTCCTTTTACTTTTTTTATACAATTACAATATGCGAAATTTCACAAAAAAAATAAGGGGCTGTCGCATTAGCAAATATTTTTGCTGGGCGGCAGCCCCGTTTTATGCCAA
>OLRQ01001794.1_pt1 | contig 15137 bp, 14 predicted proteins | sample 1671971 | NCBI WGS metagenome assembly OLRQ01 (sample SAMEA3136631, study PRJEB25190) | human gut metagenome | biome: human gut; feature: human-associated habitat; material: faeces | place: Austria | collected 2013 | reverse complement strand
CGCCGGATGGATACACGATCACAACGGATACGACCTTTGAGCTGGATGAGCATGGCAAGCTGAAGGCAGACAAGACGACTACGAATACCAAGGACGGCGTTCTTCTTGTAGAGGATGCGCGGACGGTAGAAGTATCGAAGGTAGACCTTGGCACTGGCGAAGAGCTGGACGGCGCACACATTCAGGTGCTGGATAAGGCAGGAAACGTTGTAGATGAGTGGGATTCCAAGAAGGGTGAGACACACAAAGTAAAGAACCTTACAGTCGGTCAGGAGTACACATTGCGCGAGACCGTTGCACCGAATGGCTATACGCTGACGACGGATACGACATTTACGATCGATCGCACCGGTAAGGTGACAGGAACAGTAACGATTAACAAGGACGGCGTTCTCCTTGTCGAGGACACCGCCACAAAGGCAGAGATCACCAAGCTCGATGCCGCAACGGAAGCACCGCTTTCCGGCGCAGTGCTGAGAGTGATTGATGCAAATGGAACTGCAGTAGATGAGTGGACGACAGATGGACAGCCGCACGTGATCGAAGCGAAGCTGAACACAGGCGCGACCTATCAGCTGATCGAGGTGAAGGCTCCGGATGGCTATGAGATCGCTGATCCGATTTCCTTCACGATGAAGGCAGACGGCACAACGGATCCGGTAGTTATGAAGGATGCGATGACCAGAAGCGAAAAGGCATCGGTTTTTGTTACGAAGAAGCTGACCTTCTCCGGTGAGGAGATCAGCGCCGTGGATGCCACCTTCTATGTGGCACTGTATGCGGATGAGGCATGCACAAAGCGGATTTCCGAGATCATGCCGCTCGTATTTAAGAAAGCGTCGAGCGCTACGGTTACATTTACAAATGTGGAGATCGGCAGAACGTATTATGTCGGTGAGTGTGACGCAAATGGCGTGAACTTTGTATCCGGCGTCATGGCAGGCAATGTGGCCTACGCAGCGATATTTGCAAATGGCAACAAGGCGACCGTGACAGAGGCAGATGGAACCGCGACCGTATACTTTGAGAATCAGTTTGCGACGATTCCGGACGGATTCTACAAGGAAGGCATCCTGACGATCACGAAGAAGCTGCTCGGAAGTGACAAGAAGGCGAAGAACAGCAATGAAGTATTCTATGCCGGTATCTTCTCCGATGCGGCATACACTCAGCTTTCCGGCGACGTGTCCGAGAACATCGTGGCACTCGACCTGGCAGGCGGCTCTGAGGCAGAAGCAGAAGTGTTCGTGGCGATCGCACCGGGCGGATCTCAGACGCTGTACGTCACTGAGGTAGATGCAAACGGCAAGCCGGTAGCAGGCGCGGCAGGCTTCAAGTATACCGTTCAGGTAGACAAGACCTCCGTGACACTGAGCGAGGCAAACACAGAAGCGCATGTGACCATCACCAATACAGAGACTGAGACAGCGACCGAGTCTGAGACGAAGAAGACCACGTCGGTAAAGACCGGCGACGATACACCGATCGCACCGTACATGGCTCTGATGCTCGCGTCGATGGCAATGCTCGCAGCAGAATTCATCTGCAGACGCAAAAGACGCAGCGAAAAATAAAGCTGTGAAAAAGCAGTAAAGGAATAAAAGTGAGGGGACATCCGGGAGACAGAGTGCTTCCGGATGTCCCTTTTTTACGGATTGACTTTTCTTTCTTTCTTAATTACAATAAAGAGAAAGAAAAAAGAAAGAAAAAAGAAAGAAAAAAGAAAGAAAGGAGAACAGGATGCTGATATTTGAAAATCTGAATGTAGAATTTAAGCAGGAATATGTTCCGGATATTCGAAAAGAAGTAATGGGATTCGCCAATGCAGAAGGCGGAAGCGTTTTTGTCGGAGTACGAAAGGACGGGACAGTGCTCGGCGTTGCAAATCCGGATGAAGTCATGCTGCAAATTGTAAATTCCCTGAAGGATTCGCTGGCTCCGGATGTTATGCCGTTTGTACGGGTAAACACGGTCAGAATAGAAGAAAAGCAGGTCGTCGAAATTCAGGTGACGACCGGGACAAACCGCCCGTATTATCTTCGGGAAAAAGGACTGAAGCCAAGTGGGGTTTACGTCAGAAAGGGGAGCTCTACGCAGCCCATGACAGAAGAAGGAATCCGTGAGATGATCCTCCAAAACAGCGGCCGTTCTTTCGAATCATGCAGAAGCATGAATCAGGAGCTGACCTTTCAGACACTTCAGATGGAGATGCAAAAGCGGTCGCTGGAAATCGGATCACCACAGATGAGGACGTTGAAATTGATCGGAGAAGATGACCTTTATACAAATCTGGCGTTACTGTTGTCGGATCAATGCGAGACGACGACAAAGGTTGCACTTTTTCAGGGGACGGATAAAGAAGTGTTCCGGGACAGAAAAGAATTTTCGGGTTCTGTTTTAAAGCAGCTTGAGGATGTATATCAGTTCATAGATCTGGTCAATAAGACAAAGGCGACCTTTTCCGGTCTGGATCGGACAGATATGAGGGATTATCCGGAAGAAGCGGTGAGAGAGGCACTGCTGAAGAGCATCGCGCATCGGGATTACTCCTTTAGCGGCAGCAATCTGATCAATATCTATGACGACCGCATTGAGTTTGTTTCCCTGGGCGGACTGGTCGCAGGACTGGAATTAAAATCGATCTTCCTTGGCGTATCACAGTCGCGCAATCCGAGTCTGGCCGCCGTATTTTATCGGATGCGACTGATCGAGAGCTATGGCATCGGGATTGGAAAGATCCGGCGCGCCTACCGGGGCTGTGAGGCACACCCGGAATTCGAGACCGCAAAAGGCGTTTTCCGCGTGACCCTTCCGAATCGAAACGAAGTGCCACGAAAAGTTACGCAGACAGCGGAAGAGACTCAAAAGGCCGACATTCTGGAAGAACAGAAAAACAGAATTCTGGCTTATGCGCGCAAAAATGGCAGCATTACACGAAAAGAGGCGGAGAATTTGATCGGGTCCGGGACGACAAAGGCATTTCGGCTTCTAAAGCAGCTCTGCGCGGCAGGAAAGCTCAGACAGAAGGGAAGCGGCAGGCTGAGTACTTACGAGACCAGATAAAAGATACGGATAGGAGACATCCGGAAGATTGAGAACTTCCGGATGTTTCTTTTTGTCAAGGCCGGTGGTACTGATTTCCATGTGGACCTCACCTCCTCCCATTATCGGGTATCGGTTGGACAACATACTTAGTATAGCATGGAGAAGAAGGAAAGGGAATCAGAAATATGTTTTAAACCAAGATTGCCGCAAAGTGTAAAGCATGCTATAGTAAAGAGAGCTTTATATATACAGTAAGATCAATGCTCTGGCAGGCCGGAGCACAAAGGAGATAGTATGATTAAAAATCTGATTTTTGATATTGGCGGGGTGCTGGTGGACTTCCGGCCGGCGGGGGTGCTGAAGGATATGGGCATTTCGGAGGAACGGGCGAGGGTGATTCTGCGGGAGTCGATCGCGAGTCCGCTCTGGCATGAGATGGACCGTGGCGCGATCCCGGAGGAGGAGGTCATCGCGGCGATGCGCGGGAATGTCCCGGAGGAGATGCGGGCGGATTATGACCGTTTTATCGAGGAGGGAAAGCCGTATCTGACGATTCCGTTTGCATATTCTGCGCAGTGGCTGAAGCAGTTCCATGACCGTGGATACGGGGTGTATATTCTCTCGAACTATCCGGTGAGCTATTTTGAGGTGCACAAGGCGGGCTTCGAGTTTCTGAAGTATACAGATGGACGGGTCGTATCCGGCTATGTGAAGCTGCTCAAGCCGGACCCGGCGATCTATCGGTGCCTGCTTGAGAAGTATCAGCTGAAGGCGGAGGAGTGTATTTTTGTGGATGACCTGAAGGCGAACGCAGAGGGGGCATGCTCAGTCGGGATTCACGGGATTCAGTTTCTCTCGTATGAGGATGCGAATGAGAAGATTGAGCAGCTGCTGCGGGAAGAAAATGGTGAGAAATAATGCCATGAAAGGTCTGATTGAGATGGGACAAACAGGCAAGGTGTAAATAAAAAACAGAAATGAAGGGGGATAAACACATGGATTTTACAACGACAAAGCTGCTGCACGGCGGCGACTACAATCCGGAGCAGTGGCTGGACCGGCCGGACATTCTGGAGAAGGACGTGAGCATGCTCACGGAGGCAGGCTGCAATGTGGTCAGCCTGGGTATTTTTTCATGGTCGACGCTGGAGCCGGAGGAAGGGGTATTCCACTTTGAGTGGCTGGAGAAGATCGTCCAGAACCTCTATGAGCACGGGATTTCCACGATCCTGGCGACACCGTCCGGTGCGCGTCCGAAATGGCTGGCAGACAAGTATCCGGAGGTACTGCGGGTCGATGAATCCCGCCATCGGAATCTGTTCGGCGGACGGCACAATCACTGCTACACGTCTCCGGTCTATCGTGAGAAGGTGGCGCTGATCAATCAGAAGCTGTCGGAACGGCTGGGCAGTCATCCGGGCGTGATTTTGTGGCATATTTCGAATGAGTATGGCGGTGAGTGCCACTGTCCTCTGTGCCAGAAGGCGTTTCAGGAGTGGCTGAAGGAGCGCTATGGTACGATCGAACAGCTGAATAAGTGCTGGTCGACGACGTTCTGGAGCCATACGTATCAGAGCTTTAACCAGATCGAGAGCCCGTCGACGCGCGGTGAGCTGGAGCTGCATGCACTGAACCTGGACTGGAAGCGTTTTGTGACGCATCAGACGGCGGACTTTATCCGCCATGAGGTGCAGGCCGTGCGCGCAGGCGGAAGCACCCGCCCGGTGACGGCGAATCTGATGTATTACTATGATCCGCTGGATTATTTCAAGCTCGCGAAAGAGCTGGATATCGTCACCTGGGATACGTATCCGTCCTGGGGCAAGAAGGCAATGATAGAGACGGCCTATGACAATGGAATGTGCCACGATCTGATGCGTTCTTTGAAGCGCAAGCCGTTTTTCCAGATGGAATCCTGTCCGTCCGCGACGAACTGGCAGGGAGTCAGCAAGCTGAAAAAGCCGGGCGTGCTCTTTGCACAGTCGATGCAGGCGATCGCGCATGGCGGTGAGGGCGCACTGTATTTCCAGATCCGCCAGAGCCAGGGCGCATCGGAGAAATTTCACGGTGCGGTCATCGACCATTATGGCGGAAATGATACGCGGGTGTTCCGTGAGGTATGCCGGGTCGGCGAGACGCTGAAGGCGATCTCGGAGCTGGCAGGCAGTGAGGTGAAGAGCCAGGTGGCGATGATCTACGACTGGGACAGCCGGTGGGCGATGGAGGACAGCAAGGGGCCGCGCAACGACGGGCTGCACCATCAGGAGATGCTGCTGAAGTATTACCGGGCGTTCCGCAAGCAGGGCATGAACGTCGATTTGATCGATATGGATTGTGGCATCGAGGGCTATCAGGTGTTCGTGCTGCCGATGACGTATATGTTCAAGCAGGGCTTTGCAGAGAAGGTGCGTGCATTTGTGGAGCAGGGCGGCGTGCTGATCACGACGTACTGGAGCGGCATCGCGGATGATACGGACCGCTGCTATCTGGGCGGGACGCCGCATGGCCTCATGGACGTGCTCGGGCTGCGCAGCACAGAGATCGACGGGCTGTTTGACTGGGAGGAGAATCAGTTCATGCCGGTGGATGGCAATGAGCTGGGGCTGTTCCGGGAGTATACGTGCAAATATCTCTGCGATCTGGTCAGACTCGACGGTGCGCAGGCGCTGATGACCTACGGCAGTGATTTCTATCAGGGCTATCCGGCGCTGACGGTGAACCGCTATGGAAAGGGCAGCGCGTGGTATGTGGCGGCGGATGCGGAGCAAGTGTTTCAGGAGGACTTTATCGCGAAGCTGCTGGAGCATGAAAAGATATGCGGCGCCGTACCGGGTGAGATCCCGGAGGGGCTGGAGGTGACGACGCGCGAGACAGAGGATGTGCGCTACTACATTTATCAGAATTTTGGCGCCGGTCGTGTGATGCTGCCGCTTCCGGAGGGTGAGACCGAGACGGTATTCGGCGATCCGAAGCAGGAGCTTGAGCCGTATGGGCTGGTGGTGCTGCGGCAGAGAAAATAATTTTTTATCAGTGATACAAAATCCCGCTTGCTTTGGCAGGTGGGATTTTTGCAATGAACAAAGAAAGTGGAACAAAATGTGTAAAAAACATATTAAAATTGACAAAAATGGGGTATGATGATAAGATGAATTTAAGATGTGGGAATGCAAATCGTGAGGTGGAACATGAAGAGAGGCGGCGTAAGAATAGAGAAGATTGAAATTCAAAATTTTAAAAATGTTAAGAAAGGGCAAATTACACTTAAGAATAACAGGAAAAAGTATAAATCAAGTATTCTTGGGATATATGGTCAGAATGGCTCTGGAAAGACTGCGTTGATTGATGCGATCCTGTTGCTGAAGTATGCTCTTTGCGGGCAGGCGGTGCCGTCGCAGTATGCGGATTACATCCATGTGGAAGAAGACTACGCGAAATTGAAGTTTGATCTTTCTGTTACAATCCCGGAGAGCGGGATATCATACGATGTTATTTATGAATTTAAGTTGAAAAAAGAGCCAGATGAAGGTGAGCAGAATTTATCCGAAGCGGAGCATGACAAAGCAGTTATTTTTGATGAAATATTGAGCTGCTCTTATGTATATGGAGAAGACAAATGCAGAATGTCTCATCTGATTCGAACGGATGTAAAAGAGGTTTTTGCACCAAAGAGCAAGTACCAGGAGCTGCTTGGCAGGGATAAAGAGCTGGAAACAGACCTTCAGGTGGCAAAGCGTCTCACTTCTGCAACATCCAGATCTTTCATTTTTTCGAGGGAGCTTTTGACTGCGGTCAGGCAGAATTGTAAACAGCCGATTTATGAGGAGCTTCTTGAGCTTCTCGTACAGTATGGAAATTTTGAGCTGTTTGTGATTAATACGCAGAATAATGGATTGATTGCAATGAATGCCCTTCCTTTAGCGTTCAAATACGAAAGTGAAAATGCGGGTGCGGTAGGAAATATTATGCTGCCACTTGATAAAGCAGAGACAATTCCAAAGGAAGCGGCTGATCTGATTGAGAAAATGATCCCAAATATGAATATGGTTCTTTCTCAGATTGTTCCGGGACTGACGATCAGTATGTACAATTTTGGCCCTCAGGTTTTGAAGAATGGAAAGACTGGCTGTCGTGTACAGCTCATGTCAAGAAAGAACAGCAGGGAAATTCCTCTGCGTTACGAATCCGAAGGAATTAAAAAGATTGTATCAATTTTACAGCTTTTAATTGTTGTGTATAATAAGCCATCCATAACAGTAGCAATTGATGAACTTGATTCGGGAGTGTTTGAGTATCTTCTGGGAGAGCTTTTGAGAATTATTTCGGAAAAGGGAAAAGGTCAGTTGATTTTTACCTCCCATAATTTACGCCCACTTGAGACTTTGGACAGGGGCTTTATTGCATTTACCACTACAAATCCGGAAAATCGTTATATGAGAATGACAAATGTAAAAGAGAATAATAATCTCAGAGATTTTTATTACAGGGATATTGTTCTGGGAGAACAGAATGAAGTTGTCTATGAACCAACGAATAATTATGAGATTGCACTGGCATTCAGAGAGGCTGGTGAAATGTAGTAGTGGCAAAGCGTAAAATAGTTTTTGTGATTGTAGAGGGACCATCGGACGAAGAAGCGTTAGGTGTTCTTCTTTCAAAAATATGTGACGAAGATTCTGTGTATGTGCATATCATGCATGGTGATATTACGACTCAAAATGGGGTGACCCAAAACAATATTGTCTCAAAAGTAGGAAATTGTGTAAAGCAGTATGCTGTACAAAATCATTATAAACCAGCAGATTTTAAAGAGATTATTCATATTGTTGATATGGATGGTGCTTATGTACCGGATTCAGCAGTTGTAGAAGATTTAGAAGCAAAAAAGCCAGTTTACTATGTGACAGAGATTAGATCAGCGAATCCAAAGGGTATTATTGACAGAAATGCAAGAAAGCGAAAAAATATTGACCGTCTGAAAGCCACTGGACAAATATGGAATCTTCCATATGGGATATACTATATGTCATGCAATCTGGATCATGCCCTGTATGGTAAGCTTAATAGTGCAGATGAAGAAAAAGAAGAGGATGCTTATGCATTTGCGAAAAAGTATAAAGATGATATACCGGGATTTCTGAAGTATATGAAAGAGTCTGACTTTTCAGTCGGGCCAGATTACAAGGAATCCTGGAGATATATTACAGAAGGCAGGCATTCGCTGGAAAGGCATACAAATTTTTGTGTGTGCCTGGATAAATTAAAAAAATAGAAAGATATAAGGGAAAATAGATAATGGAGGCAGAGTATGCGACTTGAGAAACTTCAGAGCTATATCAAAGAGAAGGGCTGGAAACAGGAATATACGGAGGAAGGCGGCTGTGGCAGCCTTGATTTTGAGCACCGCGGACTGAGCTATCATGTGTGGGAGTTTCAGGAGGATGGCTACGGCGCGGAGAGCAATGTGGAAAATGTGGGCAGGATGAAGGACTATCGCGGTAACTATGAGGAGGAGATTCTGAGTATTGTGAAGACGTGGTAGAGCGTTGCCGGAGAAAGGAATACCAAAAGTAAGTTGAGCAGGAGCAGATCAGATATTCAGTTGGAGTATTCTGGTCTGCTTTTTTAGTTTTCGATGAATAGCAAAATATGTGAAGAAATTTTGATGAAAATCGCTGTTCATAGAGCTACGTTATATTGAATAAATATTTAATTTAATAAAGAAGGATTGATAAAGTAATATAGAGTGATTCCTTTAAAGAAATGTATTATTCTTAATCTGAATTGACTTTTCACAGAATAAATTGTATCATATGCCCATAAAAGAGAAGTAAATTCCGGAATAAGCAGACAATATACACAATTAAAAATGATAACGTAAAATACAAATAGTATAAAAGGAGGAAAAGCATGAAGAAAGCGAAGGCTATGTGTGCAATTTTAAGTGGAGTAACGTTGCTGAATACAGTAATTGGAACATGTGGGGTAACTGCATTTGCGGACGAACAGAAGAAGTACGACGTTACATTGAATGTGGTAGGCGTAGATAATGTATTGTCCAGTACTTTTTTAAAGCATCGTGATGAATTAGAGGAAACGCTGGGAATTAAAATTGAGTTTCAGCAGTTTAGTAATGAACAGGCATCCAATAAAATTGCCGTTAGTATGGCAGCAGGCGGAAATGATATTGATGTTATGATGATTCGTCCTTTGGATGAAACACTGTTGTATTCTCAAAATGGATGGTTAGAAAATTTACAGCCATATGTAGATGAGGATTCAGAAGAAATTGATTATGATGATTTTATGCAAGCATGTAAAGATGTGTGCACAAATGAAGAGGGAAATGTAGTTGCATTGCCAATGATGACGGAATCAGGAATTATATATTACAATAAGACAATGTTTGAAGCTGCAGGTATTACAGATTTGCCTACTACCTGGGACGAGCTTTATGAAGTGGCAGGGAAATTAAATGATCCAGATAATGATATTAGTGGATTTGTATGTAGAGGTTCCGGAAATCCTGCAGTCACTCAGTTTTCAACAGTATTGAGATCTTACGGAGGAGATTTCTTTGATGAGAATGGGAATGCAACTTTAAATACCGAAGAAGCAGTGGCAGCATTTGAGTTTTATGGGAAACTTTTAAGAGATTATGGACCAACAGGTGTATTAAATATGGGTTGGCCAGAAACATGGAATTTGTTTACTCAGGGAAAAGCTGCAATGCGGTTAGATGTAAACACAAACTTAGCTGCTTGGAGTGATGATGATTCGGTGATTTCTTATAATGAAATCGGGTACTTTGATGTGCCGGTAGGACCGAATGGAGATTATGGAAATTATTATGTTACATCTTGGGCATTAGCGATGAGTTCTGGATCTGAAAATAAAGAGGCTGCATGGGAGTTTATTAAGTGGGCGACTAGTAAAGAGATGCAGATCGAAGCGCAGCAGAATGGAAATTCTGGTGCACGGAATTCCTGCTGGGAGGAAAATTATAGCATTTATCCAGAAGATGTAGAAAAAATAGCAGCACATGCAGGAGCAGATGGATATGGAACAGATAGACCGTATATGATTAATGTGGCAAGTGGTCGTGACATCATTGGGGAGGTCATTGTAGCTGCGATAGAAGGCGAGGACGATATTCAGGCACTTGCAGATAAAAAGAATGAAGAGTTTCAGGAATTGTTAGATTCTGAAAAATAGCGGATGACAATAGATCTATAGTATGAACCTGTATCTGTAAAATTAACAATACATCTGCAACCTATTGGCTGTGGATGTATTGTTAGAAGAGGTGGGATAGAGAGGCGCTTACATGATAAGAGTAAAAAAATGGCTGGATCGAAAACTTAATTATGTGTTTACTATTCCAACTATTCTGTTTGTGCTGGGAATGGTGCTTTTTCCAATCATTTATACATTTGTACTGAGTTTTCATTCATGGAGAATGTCTGCAAATATTCCGTGGAAATTTGTTGGACTGGACAATTACGTGGAACTTTTTTCAGATTCCCGGTTTCCAAATGCAGTTTTACGTACATTTATTTTTGCGTTGATTGCATTGGCTTTTGAGATAGTTCTCGGTATGGTGATTGCAATTTATTTGGATAGGGTTTTCTTTGGCAAAAATTTTGTAAAAACCGCGTTTCTGCTTCCTATGGTAGCAACGCCGGTTGCAATAGGAATGGTTTGGAAATTGATATATGAACCTAATATAGGTATTTTGAATACGATTATACGTAATATGAATGGTCCTAAGATAGATTGGCTTGGGGATTCTGGAAAAGCATTATATTCATTGGTTGCAGTTGACATATGGCAATGGACACCTTTTGTTATGCTAATTATTTCAGCAGGACTGACATCAATACCATTAGAACTGTTTGAAGCTGCGATGGTTGATGGCGCAAGTGGAATAAAAATCGTATTTAAGGTTACATTACCATTGCTACGTCCAACTATTTATACTGCTGTATTGTTGCGTCTAATAGATGTATTAAAGACCTTTGATATTATTTATTCTATGACACAGGGAGGACCTGGGTTTGCAACAGAAACGATGAATATTTTATCATTTCGGCAGGCGTTTGAATTTCTGCAATTTGGAGAGGCATCAGCAACGCTTATTATATTTTTTGTAATTGTAATGGCGATTGCAGCCTTAACAATTAAGTTAAAGAGCAGAACGGAGGTGGATCTCTGATGCCAGAACATAAGGTTGGTAATGCAAGTACTAGAGTGGTTTACAAGACACTTTTTTATGTAAGTATTATAGTTATTCTTTTTATCCTTCTATTCCCGTTTGTATGGATGATATTGGCATCATTTAAGAAAAATGCAGATATTTTGAATGTAAAGAAAATGATTAGTTTTACACCGACATTAAAAAATTACATTAGCGTATTTGTTGATTATGATTTTTATAAACCATTGAAAAATAGCTGTATCATAAGTTGCACATCAACGATATTGGCAATGGCGCTTGGTTTACCATGTGCATATGCAATAGGAAGAGCCAAAATGCACTTCTTTTCTGGAATTATTTTGATGATTCGTATTGTGCCTGCAATTTCTTTTTTAGTTCCCTGGTATCTGCTATTTACAAAGCTGGGACTGACAGGAACGTATACATCATTGATAATTTGTCATTTTATAGTTTCTCTGCCAACGATTATATGGATTATGATTCCGTATTTTGAAACAATCCCGAAAGCATTGGAAGAGTCAGCAAAAATAGATGGGGCATCAAATTTTAAGGCTTTTATTAGCATTATGATACCGTTAGCAAAGCCGGGAATTTTTACATCAGGGATTTTAGCATTTATTAATTCGTGGAATAATTTCATGTTTGCACAAATTCTATGTTCAAGTAGAACAACGACGTTGCCAATAGCAATTTATCAGTTCATTTCCTATGCAAATATTAACTGGGGTGGTATTATGGCAGCTTCCGTGATTATTACGTTACCTATTATACTTATCTCTTTTTTATTACAGCGACATGTGATTACCGGATTAACAGCCGGTGCAGTAAAAGGATAAAAAATTTATTGATTGGATTAAGAGGTGGATTATGAGTAAAAAAGTATTATCATGTATTCCTTTTTTTGAAGAAAGATGTAAAAAATCAATGGAATTATTGAAAAAAAATGGATTTGAAGTTATTCAGTACCAAGGTGATAAGGTTATGACGGCCGAAGAGATCAAGGCTGTTAGCTCTGATATATGTGGAGCAATTGTAGGATGTGAAACATGGAACGAAGACATATTTAAAGCGAGTCCTAATTTAAAAGTGCTTGCCAGATTTGGAATAGGAGTAGAATGTATTGATCTTGAGGCTGCAAAAAAGCATGGGGTAAAGGTATGCAATGCCCGCGGAATGAACTGTGATTCAGTTGGCGAGGCGACAATTATGTTTGCACTGGCGTCATTAAGAAATCTGGTAGGGCTTACTAATTCAACGCGGGAAGGAATGTGGGAACGTTATACGGGAAATACTTTAAAAGGTAAGACATATGGATTGCTTGGCTTTGGGGCAATTGCACAGTATGTAGCAAAACTGTTGCAAAGCTTTGATGTTGGAAGAATCATTGCGTATGATGTAATAAAAAATGAAGATGTAGCTAAAAAATATAATGTTGAATTTGTAGATTTTGAAACGTTGGTTAAGGAAGCAGATATCCTTTCATTACATATTCCAAACCTTCCGGAAACAGTAAATATGATTGACGAGGAAGAATTGAGGGCAATGAAAGAGAGTGCAGTATTGATTAATGTGGCGAGAGGACCAATTGTGAATCAAGAGGCTCTGTATAAAGCGTTAAAAGAACATTGGATAGCAGGTGCGGCAGTAGACGTATTCACAGAGGAGCCGGTACCTAAGGAGAATCCGCTTTTATCATTAAAAAATTTGATTTGTATGCCACACCAGGCAGCAGATACATATGAAACATTTGAATCAATTTCCTGCTTTGATGCAGAATTAATTATTGATGTAATGAATGGTAAAACGCCGAAAAATTGGTTGAATCAATAGTCTGAACTTTATAGAAAACGACAGAGTAAAATGAGCTTTCATGTGAAAAAACGGTTATTTTAAATTTATTTTGTGTTTCTTTGATGAAATAACCAAACAAAATGAGTTATAATCATTTTATAATGAAATGCAGGAGGCTCATGATGGATATTTTGCAATTAAAATACTTTGTATCTGCAGCTAGTATAAGAAACTTTACGTTAGCATCAATCGAAAATAATATTTCTCAGTCCTCATTTTCTAAGCAAATCATGAATCTTGAAAATGAACTTGGTATAGAATTGTTTGTCAGGAAAAAAAGAAATATAGTATTGACATCTGCAGGGGAAGAGTTCCTGGAATATGCTCTTAGAATGCTGAGTACATATGAGGAGATGCTTCGAGGAATGGAGAGTTATTCAGAATTTCAGACACTTCCAGTCAGTATTGCGTCTATCCCGGTTATGCAACCCTATGCTTTAGTTGATATTATTTTTGAGATGAAGGACTGCTATTCGGATATTATGTTTAGCATTTCTGAACGTGCTGAGAGTACAGAGGTATTACATCTTTTACATAAGGGTGAGTGTGACTTTGCTGTTTTACGTACAGATTTCTTAAACCGTGCAAAATATGATATTTATCCAGTTGTAAAAGATCGGCTTGTTGCAGTGATTCCTTATAATCATCCATTATATAATCGCGATGTGATTCAACTGAATGAATTAAAAAACAGCAAATTTGTGATGTCACCAGATCGAACAGATTTGCGTATGATTTCTCAAAATGCCTGTATAGCGCATGGTTTTTATCCGGAAATTGTTTATATCACAAGTGGAAATATTAATATAACGTTGGATGTTATCACCAGACAAGGGGTTGTGTACCTTGCTTTTGAAAAAGTGATTCAGCATGTCATAAAGGAAGGCATGCCCTGCAAATTTGTACCATTGGAAGAGCAGATTGAAAGTAACGCAGCTTTTGTTGCACTAAGGGAGAGAAGTACAACAAAAGCATGCAAAAAGGTGGCAAAATTTTTAGAAGAACGTTACGGAAAAGAAGAGTAAATATTTTAAAGAATACATTACAATGGGAGGGTAAATCTATGAAGAAAATGTATGGAGTAAATACGCCAATTTCTTGTCCTATGACAAAGGAGGGCGAGGTTGATTATAATGGTTTAAAAAGACTTTGTAATTATTTGATAGAAAAGGGAATACACGGTTTATATCCGAACGGTTCTACTGGTGAGATGTGTTATCTTACATTGGAAGAAAGAAAAAAGGTGTTGGAATGCGTACTTGAGGCAGCAAATGGTCGTGTACAGGTGTTCTCGATGGTAGGAGCATTGACAACAAAGGATACAATTGAGCTTGCGAAACATGCGGAAAAAGCAGGTGCGGATGGAATAGGAGTTGTAACTCCTTATTATTTTAAGTTGGATGATGAAGAATTGTTACAATATTATAAAGATGTTTCAACCAGTGTTTCTGAAGATTTTTCAATTTATTTGTATGGGATTCCACAGCTTGCGGTAAACGACATTACACCAGAATTGGCAGAGAGGATTGCACAAAGCTGTCCTAATGTAGTGGGAATAAAATATAGTTACCCAGATATGCCAAGATTGTTAAAATTTATGGATGTGAAAAATAGAACCTTTTCTGTATTAGCGGGCCCAGATGATTTATTTTTTGCATTGTTGGCATCAGGAGGGGATGGTACAATTTCAGGAAATTCCAATGTGATTCCAGAACATTATGTAGCAATTTATAATGCATATAAAGAGGGAAACTATGAGTTAGCAGCGAAAATTCAGGCAAAAGTAAACCGCCTGATTGCTTATATCAGCGGACCAAACAATATGTCAAGATATAAGGTTGGATTAAAGCACAGAGGAATTATAGATTGTGCGGCAGTACGTAAACCGCTTCGTAGTATTACAGAGGAAGAGGAGAAAGAATATTTAACAGCGATTGAAAAGCTAGATTATATGGATGTGACTAAGTTATAAATGTAAAGCGGACATTCGCAATCCGCTTCGCTACTTGCTCATGAACGCAGTCGC
>OLRQ01001793.1_pt1 | contig 15138 bp, 10 predicted proteins | sample 1671971 | NCBI WGS metagenome assembly OLRQ01 (sample SAMEA3136631, study PRJEB25190) | human gut metagenome | biome: human gut; feature: human-associated habitat; material: faeces | place: Austria | collected 2013 | reverse complement strand
CATCCACATACCGGCAGAGTTCTCCCATCACCTGTCCGGCTTTTTCTTTGCTCCAGAGTTTGTTACGGTAGTTCAAATCACAAGAAATCTTCACACCCATTTTTTTTGCAGTTTTGCATGCCTCTAAACAGATTGCCGCTACCTCATCGTTCAACGCTGGAGTAATCCCCGTAAAATGAAACCACTCGGCTCCTTCTAAGATTTTTTCCCAGTCAAATTCTTCTTTGAGGGCAGAATAGAGTGCTGAACCGGTACGGTCATAGATGACTTTGGACGGTCTTTGCGATGCTCCTTTTTCCAGATAATAGATGCCGATGCGTTCTCCGCCTCGTACAATCTGTGACGTATCTACTCCGTATTTTCTTAGGGAATTGACTGCTGCCTGTCCCAACTCATGCTGTGGAAGTCTTGTGACAAATGCAGCATCAAATCCATAGTTTGCCAAAGACACTGCTACATTCGCTTCTCCTCCTCCATAGGTTGCCCCTAATTTGTCCGCCTGCACCAGACGGTAATAGCCCTCCGGTGCCAGACGCAGCATAATCTCTCCAAATGTAACCACACGCTTACTCATAGTTTACCTCTCTTCTCTCTTTTAAAATTGCAATATTCCCTTCTACCTTCTTTTTATTCAGTGGATAGATAAAAATCAGACAAAGTCCTACACCGATATAAAGGATTCCCGGCACTAAGGTTGCCACATTGTAGATTCCGCCTGCCACTTCTGCTGTCTGCACCTGAACACTCGAATCATATCCTACAAGTGCCAATGCATAAGCTCCTAATCCGCCGGAAAGCGCCTGTCCGATTTTTCTTGCAAATGAATATACGGCATAGATGGTTCCATCCTCACGTTTTCCTGTCCGCACCTCCTGATCATCAATGATATCCGTAATAAACGCCCAGATAATCAGATTGAAAAATCCAAAGCCAAAATAACCAATGACGGAAATGGCAATATAGACTGGGGCTGATTTTACCTGAAGTACGAATAACAACAGGCTCGCGATCCCACCGAGGATACAGCCGACTGCTCCCACTTCTTTTTTTCCGTATTTTCTGGTGATTGGCACGGTAAACGGTGCCATCAGAAGCATTGGAAGGATTCCGGCAACACTCATTACCGCCAGTGCTTCTTTATTTTTAAAATAGTCCACAAAAACATACTGGTTGACAGACTGTGTCATTAGGGATGCCAATAACAACAGAATTGCCGCTGCAATAATTCCAAGCAATGCCCGGTTAGAAACGAGTGCTTTGACTGTCTCTTTGAAACTGACCTGCTCTTCGTGATGGGTTGGAGCAATTTTGACCCGTTCCGTGGTCATAAAATAGCACAACAGATAACAGCCGATTGCCCCTAGGGAAAAGATCCCTGCGATCAGTGTAAAACGCGGTCCATGCACAAGCTGGTTGCCCGCTGCATCGGTCGTATAAACCAACATCGGTCCACCGACACCAATGATAAGTCCCGCCAACGTTGCCCCCACACTGCGATAAGTGGAGAGTGCGGCACGGTCATCGGAATCTGCACTTAAGACAGATGCCATGGAGCCGTATGGGATATTGATCGAAGTATAAAAAATGCTACCCCACAAGATATAAGTGACAAACATATAAATGACTTTGACCGTCATGGATGCACCCGCTAACGAGGACTGGTACATCAGAAAACTTGAAATTGCGACCGGAGCGCACATCCGACGCAGCCATGGACGGAATCTTCCGTCTTTTTTCGGATGCATCCGGTCTACGATCCTTCCCATTGTCACATCGGTAAATGCATCTATGCATCGTGCTGTCAGGAATAAGGTTCCCACAAGTCCCATGCTGATCCCTAATACCTTTGTGTAAAAAATCATCAAAAATGTACTGGCAAACAGAAATGTAAAATCATTTCCGAAATCACCAAACATATATCCTACTTTGTCCCGCCATCCAAACGGACGGACTGTCTTTTCTCTATCCATGGTATTCTCCTCGTCTGTTTTATTTTTTGTAATCTAACGGCAGATTTTCCCAACGTTCCTTTAATTTGTATGCAATATCCTTTGGCTGACGCTGTCTTGTAAAGACACCTTTTTTATTGCCGTTGACGCGCATGATTCCCTCTGTGGTCTGGAAGTCTGCAAAGTTCCAGATTTGTTCTCCCTTAATAAAATCATAGGAATCAAAAACCTCATGTGTCATCTTCAAATACTCATCCTGATATTCCTGACTCCACATTACGGACGGAAGTTTATGCTCAGAAGCAAGTGTATCTGCACCGTACTCCGTAAAAATAAAAGGCTTATTTAATTTTTTCTCTTTCCATGCATCCATTTCTTTGCGGAAAAGTTCTTCTGCGACACTGATCTCATAGCCCCCCTTCATATACCATCCGTAGTAACGGTTGAGTGCAATGATGTCGCTGAACTGATAACATTTACAGGTATCCGGCAAGGAGTTCATAATCAGTGCAAACGTACGCGGACGTTTCTGCATGTCTAACTTATTTGCAAGATCAAATACTCCTTTAAAATATGGCACGGCTGCCTCATTCGTAGTCTCCGGCTCATTCAAAAGACTCCATGCAATGACACTCGGATGATTTTTGTCCCTTGCGATCATCTCTTCAATGGCTCTTAAATGCGCCTTTAATAAAACCGGCGTTGTCTCTTTTTTAAAGAAAGCGGTCTGCTTTCCGGTACTTGCCTCCATAAAGTTCATCAGACTCTGGAACATTCCCACCGCCGGAACTTCATCTATAATCAAAAATCCCTCGCGGTCTGCCATCTGATAAATTTCTTCGCTGTACGGATAGTGTGAAGTACGGAAGGAATTTGCCCCAATCCACTTCATCAGTTCAAAATCACGCTTCATGATACCGATGCTAAAACCTCGTCCGACAATGTCACTGTCCTCATGCTTTCCAAATCCTTTCAGATAAACCGGCTCTCCGTTTATCAGGATATCCGTTCCCTCTACCTTCACGGTACGGATTCCGATTTCCTGCTCATACTCATCAATGAGTTCTTCGCCATCCATAATGCGGATACGCAGACGATAAAGATAAGCATTACGAACCTGCCATAGATGTGCGTTTTCCACATACAGAACACCTTCTTTTCCATCCTTTTGTGCCACGCAGCTACCTTCAGCATCCAAAAGCTCCAACTGTACCGCATGCTCTCCATTCGTTCTTACCTGATAGGAAACCTCCGCATTTTTCCCATGAATTGCATAATCCAAATCAAAATCTACTACGGATTCTCTCGGCACTGCCAAAAGGTATACCGACCGCTGTAATCCTGCATAATTAAAGAAATCAAAATACGGCTTTGACATCTTCTTTCCATTTGGCAGTGTGATCGTCTCTCCGCATGGAATATTGGTGCAGTTCAATTCATTATTGACTTTTACGACGACCTTATTATAAGAATCGTAGCGTACCACAGTTGTCACATCTGCACTAAAAGGAAGAAATCCCCCCTCATGCTCCGTAATCAGAATACCGTTGACATAGACACCTGCACGATGCGTTGCCGCTCCAAAGCGAAGCAGAATCTCTCTGCCTTCCCATTCGCCCGGCACAAAGAAGTCTGTCTCATACCAGAAGTCTCCGGTATATTCCCGGATATCTTTTTCTGTATAAAAATCCTGAAAACTTGCCGGAACCGGAATCATTTCCTCTCCCGGAATCCCATCCATCCAGCCTTCTTTCTCTCCGACTGCCTTTTCATCTAAGCAAAACTTCCACATTCCATCCATGGAAATTCTTCTTCTTGTCAATGTTGTCTTTGGATATAACATAGAATGTTCTAACATCGTTTTCCTCCTCTATCTCTGTTGTGATTCGGATTGTAACGTATCTGCCCGTTACAGCGTGAGTAGAATTTCTTGCTATTCTGGTACTTTTTTTATGAATTTTTATAAATTTTAAAATTAATCTAAAAAATCTACGAAAATGGGAAATAATATTACGAGAAGAAAACGCAACTTAGAAAGGACTCTGCAATGCAAAACGAAGCTGAACTTCATTTTTTCAGGAAATTACTGGAACAATTTCATGTAAACTTTCGTATTCTTGGCGAGCATGACGGACCGATCCCGGAGCTGGATTTAGGACTGCGCCGTCTTTTGAATCCTGACACGGACTATCTATTGGAATTTCAACGGCTCTGTTTTCTTTGTAAACCGCAAAAAATCTATAAGATACGGGATGAATTTTTCTGTCACTATTTCTTTTTCCAACTTCCGGAAAACACTAATGCTTCCTACGTCCTGATCGGCCCTTACCGGCTTAGCAGCGTTTCCACGGAGTCCTTATTAGAAAATGCAAAAAAATTATCCCTTCCCGATCCACTGCTGTTACAGTTACAGCTTTACTATCAGTCGTTGACTACCGTTTCGGATGAACAGTTCATCCTGACTGCCCTGTACGTTCTCTGTTCCGGGCTTTTTGGCGGTATGGATGCTTTTTCGTTTCAGGAGATCCACCAATCTGCTTCTTTTGATTATCATCCGGTTGCCAAACGTCCAGTTCCTTCCTCACCGGAAGAGACTCTTTTCAGTATGAAGTTTTTAGAGGAACGCTATCACAAAGAAAATATGCTGATACAGGCAGTCTCCAAAGGACAGATTCACAAAGCAGAAATGTTTTTACATGCCCTTCCGGCAAAAGATTTAGAGCCACGCACCAGTGACTCTCTTCGCAATATAAAAAATTACACGATTATCCTCAATACCCTGCTTCGCAAAGCCGCAGAAAACGGTGCGGTTCATCCGCTTCATATTGACAGCCTCTCCTCCCGCTTTGCTCATCGGATTGAAGCACTCTCCTCCGAGGAAGATGCTTTTTCCTTGCAAAAAGAGATGGCTCACAAGTACTGTCTGCTTGTCAAAAATCACTCCATGAAAGGCTATTCCCTGTTAATCCGAAAAGTCCTCACACGCATTGACTCAGATTTAACTGCCGATCTGAGTCTTAAATCACAGGCAGAGCTTCTCGGTGTCAACTCCAGCTATCTCTCCACTCTTTTTAAAAAAGAAACCGGTTCAACATTGACAGAATATGTGAACCGGAAACGTGTGGAACATGCTATTTTTCTTTTAAATTCTACTAACTTACAAATTCAGGAGATTGCCGCAGCCTGCGGAATTCCCGATGTGAATTATTTCACAAAGATCTTTAAAAAACAGGTTGGAAACACCCCGAAAGAATATCGGGAAAAGATTTTTTAATGAATTTCCCCGAAACACTCTCTGACCTGCCCTGTGATTCGGGCATCAATCCACCCTTTTTGTGCCATATCCTCTAAAATTCCACATGCCTGCTCATGTGTCATGCCCTGTTTGTATGGCCGGTCTTCGGTCAAAGCCTGATAGATATCCACACATGCTAAGATACGCTCCGGCTCGTTCAGTTCCTCTGCCGTCTTACCAAAAGGATATCCACTGCCATCTAACTTTTCGTGGTGAAGTGCTGCCCAATCCCGTATTTCTTCAAAATCCTCTACTTCCGACAGAATCATATAGGTATATCCGGCATGATTTTTCATCTTAGAAAATTCCTCATCGGTCAGCCGTCCGGGCTTTTCTAAAATTTCATTTCCGATTGCCATTTTCCCAATATCATGAAGTGCGCCTGCTAAATAGATTTTTTGAATATCTAACCGGTCATAACCGAGGTGTTCTGCCAGTGCTGCCGCTTTTTTGGCAACTCCGATCGAATGCATCCCCGTAAATTCAGATTTGTAATCTACGATCTGTGCAAAAAAATCCGCAAGATCTTTACAGGTCCCTTCATCGCAGAACTGCTTCTTTCTTGGTACCTTTTCCCAAAGGCGTTTTTCTAACTCTTCTCCTCCCATGTCTGCAAATTTTTCTTCGGAAAAGACTTCTAAGAATGCCTTCACACATTCCGCATCAAAGATCGTATTTTCATATTTCACTAAATATGCCTTTGCCTGCTCCCAGTTCTGCTGATCATAACCACCGGTATTTCCTATGATGTCAATGGTATCGCACAAATGGATGATCCTTGCAAACAGCGGGATTTCCTCCCATTTTTTTCTAAACGGTCCTGTACCGTCTGCATTTTCATGGTGATATAAGATCACATTTGTCACATCTGTATAAAAGGGAAGTTTTTTGATATTCTGCTCCCCATATACACAGTGAACACCTAATTTTTTAGAAGAAATATCCATCGTCTGATCTTTGATCAGATCATGCCGTACCTCTTCCGATATGTACTGCGTCAATGCATTGTCGTGTAGCAGCGCACACATTGCTAAATCCTGCAGCGCCTCTCCTATAATTCCAAATTTTTCTGCCATACATACACTGATGTATGCAACTCTTTTTCCATGCCTGTTTGTAACATGTACCAGTTCGGCCTCTATGCAGTCCAGTGCATAGGAACAGGCACTTACCAATCCTATGATATCCAGTTCCATCTTTTCATCCCTCAACTTTATACTGAAAAATCCTGTTTTGTTATTCTTTACCATAAATTATAGCAAGATATATTTTCTATGGCAATTTAAAGTTGAAATCCAGATTACCGAATACCCACATCTTCGCCCGAAGGGCTTCTTGCTCTATAGGAAACACGGTATTTCCTATAGAAAAAAACAGGCCTCACCAACACTCTCGTGTCAGTGAAGCTTGTTCTATCCTGTCTTATAAACCGCTTCCGGTTATTTTACCTTCCGGCTATTCACCAGAAATCCTATTTACAAGTCTTATTGTTTCTTCTTACAACGATTCCCGCTGCTCCTGCAAAGGATACGATCAGAAGTGTGCTCCAAAGTGTCATATCAGATGTATCTCCCGTCTTTGGAGCTGTTACACTCTGTTCCTTCTTCTTGGTATCTGTAGGATTGTTCTGTGTTGTCTGGTTATTCTTAGCGTTGTTGCTGTTGTTCTTCTTATTATTGTTATTGTTGTTTTTGTTGTTATCACCGGATTTATTTTTTGCTACTGCAAACTTCGTAGTTGCAGAACCATCTGTCCAGACGATTTCAAACGTATGATCTCCGGTAGCAAGTGTCTTAAGATAATCCGCTTTCAATGTGATGATCGTGGAACCCTTTGTAACCGTATAGTTTTTCTTATCAATGATCTTACCATCCACTTTTACATTCTGGAACTTCTCCATTTCACCGTTTCCCCGAATGCTAAGACTTCCATCTGTATTCTCTGTCCATGAACTGTTGGCACCGTCAAGGATTTTATAGGATACCGGATCCGGTGATGGTGTCGTACTTTCTGTCACTGTCAGAGTTGCTGCATTCGTTGTAACAGAACCCGCAGAATTGCTGATCACACACTGATATTTATAACCGTTACAATTTTTATCTACTGCAGATGTCGTATAACTTGCTCTGTCTGCTCCGGCAATGTCTGCAAATCCCTTACCATCATTTCTGTCTATCTGCCACTGATACTTTAAGTCCGTTCCGGTAGCTGCCACTGTAAAGGTTGCCTGTTCTCCTGCTTTTACGGATACATTCTGTGGCTGTTTACTGATACCTGGTTTCTTTACTGTAGGCTGAACCGGAGGCGTTACATCCTCTGTTACAGTCAGAGTTGCTGTACCGGTTGTAACAGAACCCGCGGAATTTCTGATCACACACTGATATTTATAACCGTTACAATTTTTATCTACTGCAGATGTCGTATAACTTGCTCTGTCTGCTCCGGCAATGTCTGCAAATCCCTTACCATCATTTCTGTCTATCTGCCACTGATACTTTAAGTCCGTTCCGGTAGCTGCCACTGTAAAGGTTGCCTGTTCTCCTGCTTTTACGGATACATTCTGTGGCTGTTTACCGATACTTGGTTTCTCTACTGTAATCTTTTGTTTGAAGGTTGCTTCTATCGTATGCGCTGCCCTTACATTTGTAAATATATAGCTTGTTGCAGTACTTACGGCTGCTCCATCCACTTTCAGGGATTCGATCTCATAGCCTTCATTTGCTGTAATAGAAAACGCCTGGTCAGCTCCTTCGACCACTTCCACTTTTCCACTTGGAGAAATGCTTCCGTTTGCTCCGGCTGTAGCTGTAATCGTATGCTTAACGATCGGTTTTGGAATATTGATCGTGTAGGTAAATGTCTTTACCTCACTGTCCTGCATACCATCCTTCACTGCAATGGCTTTCAGGGTTGTTGTTACACTCTGACCTTCCGTTCCTGGGACAGTGATCGGGCCTGTATATCTTGTTCCGCTCGTTCTCCCCGGCTCCGCACCATTCGTTGTATAATAAATCGTTGCTCCTTCTGTAGAAGATTTTAATGCAACTTTCTGGTTTTCAGTATATGTACCACTTCCTACCGACGGAGTCGGTGCGCCTACAATACCTGCAGCACTGACTGTAATGGTGATACTGGTAGTAAGTGCTACTCCATTTGCATCTATATTTTCCGGACATGTTACCGTACCGTTTAAAGTTACAACCTGCTCTGTCAATACCGACGGATCATAATTACCACTTGCTGTATCCCATGTAACAGCTGCTTTGTCTACCGTATTTCCTTCTGTCACAATGTTAACCTGCGTTGGAAGGTTCATATCTTTATAAGCAGTACCGTTCGCCACTGTAACAGTCCCCGGTGCCGTGATGCTTGTAAGTTTATCCTTTGCCGTTGCAGGGAATTCGTATATTGCCGTTAAGGTTCCATCTTCATTCTTTGTTACTCTTGCGCTATGTCCATTTATGGTCACTGTTACAGAATCTGTAAACTCGTAGTGTGCAGATGCTGCAAGTGTAACGCTTGCTGTATAGATTGTGTTATAGCCTGCGTTGGTGTGATTCGGTGTCCATGTAACAGCAGGTGCAGTTGTGCTTACCCCTTGGGTCGCACATACAGCAGAAGTATCTAATGCCGTATTGGATACCGGTGTGTCAATCCCTGTAACCTCTACCGATGAAATATCGGTCTTAACCACGTCTTTTGTCGCTGTTGCCTCAACCGCATAAGCCACACTATCTTCCGTTACCTCCAGCCAGATTTTACAATTTGCAAGATCAATATCAGAAGGTGTATTCGATTCTGCTGCGATATCAGAGGCATTTACGATCACATTATCTGTTCCACTGATCTGTTTACTGTAATACCAGTCCTTCGTTCCGTCATTTCCTTGTACTACAAGTGCCACATTACCTGCGGTATTTCCTTTTTTCGCATTGATCTGTCCTACGTCAGCATTGCAGGTTACCGTACCAATATCCTTGCCGCCTCCATTCAGTCGCAAAGTCATTGCTTTCCCTTGTGCAATCTCACCTGACACTGCGGTATCAGAAGTTGCCGCTTTTGCCGATGATGCAAAGAGAACATCTGTCAGATTCAGATTAGAAGCAGGATAGGTAAATGCTTTTGCTGAATCATTGATAGAAAAAGTAGTCGAAACATTACCATAACCATCCACAGCATACACCCGCTGATCATTCTCATATCCAGGATTGGCTACGCGTGTCCATACCCATGAACTGCCCTCCTGCTTCGTTGAGTCTTTCAAATAGGTAGTCAGTAACAACGATCTAGTACTCCAGGTTCCTATTTCTATGGTCTTTCCCTTCGTATAGTGAGGAGCATATAATTTGTCTGTAGTTTTATATTTGTACTCGGTCGTGTTCCCACCTATATAACCACTTGTTTCTATCGTAGTCGCATTCATCAAGTTCTGCTCTGCTACAGAAAAGCGGTTCTTATCCTTCGCTATACTCTGCAGTTTAGCTCTTATATCACTTGCTCCGTAATGATTACGACTTACAGTTTCCTGTTTCTTTGATGAATCGTATTCCCCCCAACTATCCTGTAATGTTCTGTTTTCCTCCGTTGTGTTCGTAAATGTCTGACGATCTATAACCGGGGTGACTGCAAAAATGGAAGCATTATCACTAGCTATCCGGTTATCGTTTCCTAAGATATACCATTCCTGCGGCTTTCCGTCTTGATTTTTACCAAATGCCAGCACGCCTATATTATTGTTAGGTTTTCCGTTAGTGTCCGTTCCAAAGGTCTGATAATCCTTCAACTGTTTCTTTGTTGCATAGGCTGTCACACTCGGTGCAATACCGTTTGCCGCCCATACAGATTGCATGCTGTCCCCGAACCCCGGAATAACTCCCGCTGTCATTCCGAATGCCAATACGCCCGAAAGCAAAGCTGCAATTCCTTTTTTCATTTGATTTCGTTTCCTCATATGCATTCTCCTTGTAAACTTACATACTTTTTGTTATAGTAATTATAAATCGTACCCTAAGGGACAAGTCAAGTGATAACTACCCTTTTTCCACATATTTTTTTCAAAAAAGAACGGAGAACGATCATGAAAAAGCAGGACGATCATTTATTTAAAATAGGCGAAATCGCAAAAATTCTTGGTATCACCAGAAAAACCATCCTTGTCTATGAGGACATGGGCTTACTGACACCTGCCGTCAAGGATGAAAACAGTGGATACCGCTACTATACCGCCGATAATATGACACAGATCCGCTCCATCCGCTCTTTGCAGACTTTAGGACTGTCTCTCTCAGAAATCAAGGAATATTACTATGATTCTAAAAATCTCGACCATCATCTGGCACGTCTGATGGATCTGCGTGCTGCATTAGACCGCAATATCCAGTTACTTCAGGTTCGTGCTGCAAAACCGGGCGATTTAAGCATTCATCGTGTACGCCTGCCAAAACAGGTATGTTATTGCCGCAGATATCAATGTAAGGATACAAAGGATGCGGCTGACAAATTGCGTGACACTTATATTGCTGCTGCCAGAACCGGAAAGATGTCCATGTCTGCCAGAATGTTTACCATGCGTATCGGACAACCTGACACGGGTCTGGATCTGATGTGCTGCATTCCGGTCGAGGACGATTTTACAGGCGAAGAACGGACAGAGTTTGCCGAATCCCCTGCTCTATGTGTCTATTACCGCGGGCCTTATGAGGGGATCGGAACTGCGATCGCTACCTTAAATACCTATGTAGAGACCAACCATATCCAGACCACAGGACCGTTTCGCAGCATCTATTTAGAGGGTCCACCCAGCCGTGGAGAACAGAGTTCGGATTATATTACGCAGGTTGCTGTTACGATTTAGATATGGGGAATGCCTACTTGCCCCCATTACATGCCTATGATATTATATCATCAGATTCACATAGGAGATGACATTATCGTTAATGAGAAAAAAGTGCTCTGTTCTAAAATGAACAGAGTTTTTTATTTATCTACTTCCATATCCGGCAGTAATAAACAGATAACTGCCCCAAAAATCCACACATCAACACTGTCCACCTTTTATATGATAGTGATGAAACCTTTCATTGAAAGATGTGAGTCTTTTGCACAAACCGACGTATTATCTCTGGCACAGTGATTTTCCTTCACAGGAAGAATTTGAAGCCGAACGTAGAAAATATGCTGACATCGGTTTTCGGGTTGTCACTTTTTCAGATGGCGATCCGGATGCCGATATCCATAATGGCATCCGGGCACTGATCAAAAATCATTTATCTGATACCGACTGATCTTATTTTTTTAATTTCTGTCGGAAGAAAAAGTATTTTACGGCAAACTGTAAAAAGATAACCATATATAAAACCATTAATACAGCAAACACGATCGTAAGTCTATGTGCTCCATGTTCGGTCGTGGACATATAACCATTTATGATCAGACAGCAAAAAATGGCGATCAACGGAATGATCCTGCCGTAAAAAATCCGCTGCATCATTTCCAGTCGTGAGGTATCATCGCAAAAAATCTCCTCTTTTTGCTGCATCATAGCCATCGGTTTTCGAAAATAACAGTATCCATTAAAATCCATCAGATACTCCCATCCGCAGTCTTCAAACATCTGAACATATTCGTTCTGATTTTTCATGCCTTCCTGATTATAATCTAACTGATAAACCACCTTCTCCGGTTCACATTTTTTAAACGTATAGATGCCGGGAAATGTCACATGTTGAAATTCCCATCCCTCCTGATGCCTTTTACTCAGATAATCTGCCTTTTTTCATAATCCATAATAGAAAACCAGCGAACTTCTTTTTTCTTATCATTCATTCCATTCCCTCCTGTGCATTGCGATACAATCTGCGGATCCTCTTCCACTCCAATTCCAGAACTTCCGTACCGAGATCTGTAATCTGATAAATTTTTCGCTTATCTTGTTCACAGACAAATTGGATCAATCCGTCTTTTTCCATTTTCGACAGACTTCCATACATGGTTCCCGGACCGAGTATGACTTCATTGTCTGTGATTTCCTTTACTTTCTGTACAATTCCATATCCGTGATTCGGAGAACGCAGACATAACAGAATATAAAATCCGGTCTCCGTCATCGGAACATAAACTTTTTTTATATGTGCATCCATTGTCCATTTCCTTTTTTAGTGCGATATATCGAACTACGATATATTATATATCACACTGCGATCTATATGTCAATTTTTTTTAACAATTAGGGGGGCAAAAGGCGATGTCATATCATTCCATAATGCTTCATAAACTATTTACATTCAAACAGAAAGGCTCCTCTATGAATGCAGGATATGTCCGTCTCTCCAAAGACGATGATAAAAAAAATTATGTTTCCATAGAAAACCAGAAGCTGATCATCAGTCAATACGCAGCCGATCATGGCATCGCCATCGATCGCTGGTACGAAGATGACGGCGTTTCCGGCTATGTCTTTGACCGACCGGGATTTCAGCAGATGATGGCTGATCTGGATCACGATATTGATACTGTCTATGTCAAGGATTTTTCACGCCTTGGCAGACATAACGCAAAAGTGCTTTTATTACTGGACGAATTTCAGGAGCGTGGAAAACATTTGGTTGTGATCGACGATAACTATGATTCTATGGAACCAGCCGATGATACAATCGGGATTAAAACCTGGTTTAATGAGCGGTATGTAAAAGACACCAGTAAAAAAATCAAACGTGCCATAGGTGCGAAGCAAAAAGAAGGTGCACTGCTGACAAGACCGCCGTTTGGGTATCGGCGTGACACAGACAATCCGACGATGTTCAGCATTGATCCTGCCGAAGCGGAATCCATCCGATCCATTTATCGGCTCTATCTTTCCGGTCTTGGCTACCGGAAGATTGCCAATTATTTAAATGAACAGCAAATCCCTACTCCCTCTATGAAACAGCACGAGCATGAAATAGAAAACAGACAGTTAACCAAAAGAAACGTTGCTTTTCGCTGGTCAGACAGCATGGTGCGGGATTTACTTGACAATGATTTTTATATCGGTACGCTCCGCTTACGAAAACGTGCCAGAAAAACCATCCATGGCAAAGACTGTCGCATCCCCAGGGAAGAACAGTATCTATTTGAAAATCATCATTCGGCAATTATCGATGAGACTACGTTTTCTCTGGTGCAGGAATTAAAAGAAAAACGCAATCACACAAACTACCGTGACAGCTTTGGACAATGGGCAGGTTCAGAAGTTCCAAATCCATTCAGTGGTTGTCTGTTCTGTAAGGATTGCGGAAAACGTCTCACACCGATCAAACGCCGGACCTCCGGCAGAGAACGCAAATATTATATCTGCACCACTTATAACACGAAAGGGAAACGTTATTGTTCTAAGGCTCATTTGATTGAAGAAGCCGATCTTATGAGAGACGTCCTGACCTATCTTCAAGTGTGCAGAGATGTTTTCAGTGACATAATTGCCGGCTATGACCCGGAGGATTTTCAGACAGAGAAGAAAAGCCTAGAAGAAAAACGTCAGGAACTGCATACCGCGATCGATGACCGTAAAAATCAACTAAAACTCCTTCTTACACAGAAAATAAAGGATTTATCACTTGCTGCCGAAAATGAGACTTCCATCCATAAGGAAGATTTTATCCATGAGGCTTACGAGTCTATGCAAACAGATTTATGTAAACAAATTCACGAATTGGAAATGCAACGAAAAGAACTGGAGAAATCTGCCACAGAAGCACCGGATATAGCGGATAGTTTAAAAAATCCTCCGGATATCATGGATCACATAATTGCAAAAGGAACTCTGGGGCATAAAGATATCGAACTACTGATCAAAAAAATCATAGTGGATGAAAACGGAATGCCGGAAATCACGTTAAAATATGGCTTATCCAGCTTCATGAATGACAGTCCTGCTAATGAAATGAATCGCAGAGAAAATACTATCATTGTAATCGTTATGAAACTGATCGCAGAGGACAAACGCGGTTACACTTCTGCAAAATACCTGTCAGAACATCTTACCGATCTGGGATTTCCAAAGACAAAGCAGAGTATTTTACCTTATATCGAATTGATGAAAACACTTGATATCCTAAAGGATACAGACAATCCACGAAAGCCTTACCGTATTATGAAATCCGAAAATGAAATCTCCCTGCTTGCCCGTAACTATTTACCGGATTTATCAGCGGAAATGACTGCAAAGCAAATATCGGATGATTATTTACATGGTTCTGTGGCAGACAGGTGGCATGCCACAGATGGTTTTTGAATATGTCTTAAAACAACAGGGAATTGACCCCAAAAAAGATCTAACCATTGACAAGAGCATTGATTTTGGAAGCACTGCCGCTGCTTTTTCCGGTGGAAATGGCGATTTTTCCGTTGAATTTGAACCAGGCGCAACCAATTTAGAAAAAGAAGGCTCCGGCTATGTGGTTGCTTCCCTCGGTGTGGATTCCGGCTATGTGCCTTACACGGCTTTTTCTGCAAAAGAAAGCTATATCAAAAAACACCCTGATCTCATCCAGAGCTTTACCAACGCTCTGCAAAAAGGCATGACTTATGTCAACAATCATTCTGCTGCGGAAATTGCAAAAGTCATTGCCCCTCAATTCAAAGATACGGATGAAGCCACTATTGCCATGATCGTGGAACGTTATCAGAAACAGGACACCTGGAAGGACGATTTAGTATTCACTAAGGACAGCTATGAGCTTTTACTTGATATTTTAGAGGAAGCAGGCGTTTTGACCGACAGACCGCCTTATAAGGACTTGATCACCACTACTTATGCGAAAGAAGCACGCTAAGTTACCCGAAAATAGTGTCTGCCCCGTGAGTGTTTGCGCAAGATTTCCTGCACTTTCCTTTTTCTATGCATAAATGAAATCT
>OLRQ01001786.1_pt1 | contig 15191 bp, 10 predicted proteins | sample 1671971 | NCBI WGS metagenome assembly OLRQ01 (sample SAMEA3136631, study PRJEB25190) | human gut metagenome | biome: human gut; feature: human-associated habitat; material: faeces | place: Austria | collected 2013 | reverse complement strand
TCCAAGCTTTATTCCGGTTCGGGTATCCACAGCCTTCCTGAATTAAATCCCAATTAAATTTAATGTCGCATAAAATTCCGGATAGGACACATCCACACACTGACTGTCTATAATCTGTGTTTCTCCGTCAGCAGCGAGTCCGGCAATCGAGAACGCCATCGCAATCCGGTGATCCAGATAACTCTGGATAGAAGCACCGCCAAGATGGCCGGTTCCCTCAATGATCATACCATCATCTGTCGGTGTGATATCAGCACCCATAGCCTTTAATCCGGCAGTAACCGTATCGATGCGGTTCGTTTCTTTCACCTTTAATTCAGCAGCATCTTTGATCACTGTCTGACCCTCGGCAAAAGCAGCCATGACCGCAATTATCGGGATCTCATCGATCAGAGTCGGGATGGTATCACCTTCGATCACAGTTCCTTTTAAGCGGCTGTGACGTACAAGAAGATCCGCACGTCCTTCCCCACCTTCGAAAGTCTGGCTGACTGTCTCAATGTCGGCGCCCATATCTTTGCAGACCTTTAAGAATCCGGCACGTGTGAAGTTGGTCCCGACATTTCTGACCAGAAGCTCCGAGCCAGGAACCAGAAGTGCGGCAGCAATAAAGTAAGCAGCAGAAGAGATATCTCCGGGTACGCAGATCTGCTGACCGAAAAGCTCTTTACAAGGTTCTACATGAGCAGTTGCAGTTCCGTCTGTATGAAGATCTGTTGCAACACATGCACCGAATCCCTGTAACATCAGTTCTGTATGGTTGCGCGAAAGAGCTGGCTCTGTGACAGAAGTCGGACCCTCCGCATAAAGACCGGCCAAAAGGACGGCTGATTTTACCTGTGCGGATGCAACCGGAGACTGATAATGGATACCGTGCAATTCTCCCGGTTCGATTCGGAGAGGTGCACAATCGTTATCATTCAGACTGGTGATGTGAGCTCCCATGCTGTTTAAAGGTGTCATAATACGTTTCATGGGTCTGGAATTCAGAGAAGCATCTCCGGATAATGTTGTTGCAAAGTTCTGCCCGGATAGAATTCCGGAGATCAGACGCGTGGTTGTTCCGCTGTTTCCTACATTTAAATTAGAAGCAGGTGCATTAAGTCCCCGTAATCCTTTACCATGCACCAGGATGCAGGATGGTTTCCGCTCAATCTCCACACCCATCCTGCGGAAGCAGTCAATGGTAGACAGACAGTCTGCGCCTTCCAGAAAATGCGTGATCTCTGTGGTTCCAAGTGCAATGGAACCTAACATAATAGAACGATGAGAGATGGATTTATCTCCCGGTATCGTTACTTCTCCCTTTAAGCCCTTTACAGGACAGATTGTTCTAACGTTCATATACAATATACCTGAATTTCTGCAGTAATCCTACGGCGCGCTTGCTGGAATCTTCGTCGTAAAATTCAATACGCAGAACCCCTTCTTCAAATTCTCTGTTGTGTACAATTCCAATATTTTTGATGCTGATATTATTAGATGCAAGGATTGTTGCAATAGCAGCGATACCACCGGCTTCATCAATGATATCACAGTATACGGCAAACGATTTTTTGATAGGTCCCGCAGAGGATGAAGGCATGGAATTGCGATAATTCCTGGACGATTCAAATCGGGTATAAAGATCCAGGTCATCTTCACGTTCGACCGCTTCTTTGAAATCTTCGAGGGAGTCGATGTACTGATCCAGAATCTCTACGATATTATCCTTGTTCTTCAGACAGATATTCTGCCACATGACCGGTGATGAAGAAGCGATACGTGTGATATCTTTAAATCCCCCGGCGGCAAGATTCTTCATCATCTCATCTTTGGTGTCATGTGTTTTAACAAAGTTGACGAGTGTAGATGCAATGATATGAGGCAGATGACTGATCGTTCCGGTAATCTGGTCATGTACCCGATAATCAAGGATAACCGGGAGTGCTTTCAGGCTTTCTGCAAATTTTTCATAGGCCTCCACCTTTTCATGGGCAACCTGGTCGGTCGGTGTCAGAATAAAATATGCATTTTCAATCAACATTGCTTTGGAATTACTGTATCCGCTTTTTTCAGAACCGGCCATCGGATGTCCTCCGATAAAGTATTTTCCGATACCGAGTGTCTGTACTTCCTCATGGATGTTCGCTTTTACACTTCCTACATCTGTAAGAATGCAGTCATCATCCAGATATTCTGTCAGTTGTTTGAGATAAGCAGTATTAGATGCAACAGGTGCGCATAAGAATATATAGTTACAATTATGGAAATTATTGTCAATCGTGGTTGCTGCCACATCGATGACAGATTCCTGGGTTGCAAGGGCAAGGGCTTCTTCATTTTTATCGAAAGCCACAATTTCGTAATCAGGATAGTACTGGCGGACGGCTTTTGCAATAGAACCGCCGATCAGTCCGAGTCCGATAAAACCGATTTTTTGTTTCATGATAGATTCTCCTTCCGGCAAGTTAGAATATATTTATAAAAAATTACGAATAAACAGTGTGAATAATTCATAATCAAAAAACTTAGTTTCTATTTTAACGTGCGACAGATGAATTTGTCAACACTATAATACTTTAAAGCGAAAAAGCGATGTGTGGAAACGGTGGAAAATGATGCAAACTGTATGATAAAATTGTAAAGAAAATTCAGAAATAAGTATAAAATTACATATATTTAAAAATAAATACAAAAATGATATGGTTAAAGTGTATAAAAGTGTTGTAAAAAAAGCAAAAGTTTAGTACAATATTTATATGAGATTTTACCAAAATAAGGAGGCAGCTATATGAAAGTTTACAGAACGGACGAAATCAGGAACGTGGTTCTCTTAGGACACGGTGGAAGCGGAAAGACCAGTCTTGCAGAGGCCATGGCATATGTATCAGGGGCAACAAGCCGCATGGGAAAGATTGCAGATGGCAACACGATCAGTGATTTTGATAAAGAAGAGCAAAAACGTGAATTTTCGATCAGTACAAGCTTGGTTCCGATCGAATGGGAGAAAGCGAAGATCAATATTCTGGATACACCGGGATATTTCGATTTTGTGGGAGAAGTCGAAGAAGCTGTAAGTGCCGCCGATGCAGCTGTTATCGTTGTATCAGGCAAGGCAGGTGTGGAAGTCGGAACAGAGAAGGCATGGGAACTCTGTGATAAGTACAAACTTCCGAGAATGGTATATGTAACAGAGATGGATGTGGATGATGCGAGCTTCCGTCAGGTAGTACAGGATCTGACGGAACGTTACGGAAAGGTGATCGCACCACACTTCCAGCCGATCCGTGAGAATGAAAAACTGGTAGGATATGTGAACGTTATTAAGAATGCAGCAAGACGTTATACAGGCGTAGGACAGAGAGAAGAATGTGAGATTCCGGAATATTGTAAACCAAATCTGGAGATCTACCGTGATAAATTACTGGAGGCAGTTGCAGAGACCAGTGAAGCGTTTATGGAAAGATATTTTGAAGGAGATGAATTCTCTGTAGAAGAGATCCGTTCTGCAATGCGTACGGAAGTTATGGACGGAGATATCGTACCGGTTGCAATGGGATCTAATATCCAGGCGCAGGGAGTTGCCAATTTGCTTTCTGATATCGTAAGATTCTTCCCGAGTCCGGACAGCAGAAGCTGTGCAGGAATCAACCGCAAGACGAATGAGATCTTTGAAGGCAATTATGATTTTGCAAAAGCAAAATCAGCATATGTATTCAAGACAATGGTAGATCCGTTTATCGGAAAGTATTCGTTCGTGAAAGTATGTTCCGGAGTATTAAAAGGGGACGATACTTTGTATAACGGAGATTCCGATGCAGAAGCAAAACTTGGAAAGATTTATACAATGGTGGGAAATAAACCGACCGAGGTCAGTGAGTTGTTTGCAGGAGATATCGGAGCAATTGCAAAGCTTGCGAATACAAAGACAGGAGATACGCTTTCTACTAAAAATACACCGGTGATGTATGGAAAGACAGAATATTCCAAACCATATACATATATGAAATATGTCTGCAACAATAAAGGGGATGAAGATAAAGTATCTCAGGCATTACAGAAGATGATGGCAGAAGATGTAACACTGAAAACAGTCAATGACAGTGAGAACCGTCAGACACTTCTTTATGGAATGGGAGACCAGCATCTGGAGATTACAGCAAGTAAACTTGCTGCACGTTATAAATGTGAGATCAGACTGGAGACACCAAAGGTAGCTTTCCGTGAGACGATCAAGAAGAAATCTGACGTAGATTCCAAATATAAGAAACAGTCCGGAGGACATGGACAGTATGGTCATGTCAAGATGAGATTCGAAGCGTCCGGTGATCTGGAGACGCCTTATGTATTCGAAGAAGAAGTTGTCGGCGGAGCTGTTCCGAAGAATTATTTCCCGGCAGTTGAAAAAGGCTTGCAGGAAGCAGTTGTAAAAGGTCCTCTTGCAGGATATCCGGTAGTCGGTGTGAAAGCCGTATTATATGATGGCTCCTATCATCCGGTGGATTCTTCCGAGATGGCATTCAAGACAGCAACAGTCCAGGCATTCAAGAAAGGCTTCATGGAAGCTTCTCCGGTATTGCTGGAACCAATTGCGTCTCTTACGGTTACGATTCCGGATGATTATACCGGAGATGTTATGGGCGATCTGAATAAGAGACGCGGACGTGTACTCGGTATGAATCCGGTTTCCGGTGGAAGGCAGGAAATCGTGGCAGATATCCCGATGACGGGACTCTTTGGATACTGTACTGTATTAAGATCTATGACAGGTGGAAGAGGTGTATATTCTTATGAATTTGTACGTTATGAACAGGCACCGTCAGATGTACAGGAAGCAGAGATTGCTAAGCGTGCAAAAGAGGAGTAATCAGTTAAGAAAATGTTAAAATAGAAGAAAAGCCCGTAAGGGCTTTTTTTCTTGAAACAAAGATGCTATAATCTCTTGTGTTAAAACACCGGTATCTTGACGACAAAAAAGATATGTGTGGATAATTGTGAGGTCAGGGAATGAAAATTGTGATTATTGGGGATGGAAAAGTTGGTCATAAATTGACAACCCAGCTATCCGAAGAAAATTATGATGTGGTTTTGATTGATCAAAATGAGGGAAAATTAAAAGAAGCAGTGAATGAACTTGATATTTTCTGTATTACAGGAAATGGAGCAGATGTAGAGGTGCAGAGACAGGCGGATGTACCGCATGCGGATCTTGTGATTGCCTGTGCATCCACAGATGAACTTAACATGTTGAGCTGTCTGCTGGCTAAGCGATTAGGTGCCAGACATACGATCGCACGTGTAAGAAATCCAATCTATTACCGACAGATCGATCTGTTGAAAGAGGATCTTCATCTGAGTATGGCGGTTAATCCGGAACGTGCGGCGGCAAATGAGATATCCAGAGTACTGCTTTTCCCGGAGACAAGTAAAGTAGAGACATTCATGAAGGGACGTGTAGAACTGGTAGAATTTGTCGTAAGGGAGAACAGTGCACTTGCAGGGCTTTCTCTTGCAGAAGTATACCGGAAGTTCCAGATTAAAATCCTGGTATGTGCAGTAAAAAGAGGAAAAGAGATCTATATTCCGGATGGAAATTTTGTTCTGGAAAAAGGAGATAAGATGCATATCGTTGCCGCGCATCAGAATCTGAAGTCATTTTTCAGGGCACTGGGTCATCGAAATGCAAAAGTAAAAAAAGTATTGATCTGTGGAGGTGGACATGTATGCTTTTATCTGGCAATGCAGTTGCTGCAGGTCGGCATGCAGGTAAAGATCATAGAACAGAATATAAAGAGATGTGAAGAACTTTGTGAGCTTCTTCCCAAAGCAACGATTATTAACGGAGATGCTGCGGATCATGAACTTCTTGTAGAAGAAGGGATCAATGAAGCAGATGCATTGATCGCATTGACCGGAATGGATGAAGAGAATATTATCATGGCATTGTTTGCAAAGCTGCAGGGTGTTAATAAAATTGTGGCAAAAGTAAATGAAGATTCCCGTGCACAGATGGTAGAGGGACTGGGAATTGACTCTATTGTGTCAGCAAAAAGTGCGACCGCAGATGCGATCATGAGTTATGTAAGAGCAAGAAATGAATCTGCAAGTAATGCAAACGTAGAATCCATGTATCAGCTTTTGGGTGGTAAAGTAGAAGCACTTGAGTTCATTGTGAAATGTGAATGCAGTTTTACGAATGTACCGCTCCGTGAATTGCGGACAAAGAAAAATAATCTGATTGCCTGTATTGGAAGAAAAAGACAGATTATTATCCCGAATGGTGAAGATCACCTGGAAGTCGGGGACAGCGTAGTAGTTGTTACAATGGATCATGTGGATAAGTTCAACGATATCCTGGAATAATATACAGAATAAGGAGACGGACAAAAAGTTATGAATACAAAAATAGTAAGATATATTTTGTGTAGAATGCTTGGAGTAGAGGCGGCTCTTTTGCTTGTACCTGTTCTTGTTGCAGTTATATATCAGGAAAAATGTGGAATTGTCTTTCTGATACCAATTGTTATATTATGCCTGCTGTTTTGGGTGGCCGGAAGAAAAAGACCGGAACATGGCCAGATTTACGGAAAGGAAGGGATGGTGATCGTTGCTCTGGCATGGATTTTGTGGTCTTTATTCGGAGCAATGCCATTCACCCTTTCCGGGTATATACCTAGTTATGTAGATGCATTTTTTGAAACAGTTTCAGGTTTTACAACAACCGGATCAAGTATTATCCCGGATGTGGAAGTATTGCCCCACTGCCTGTTGTTCTGGCGGAGCTTTACCCACTGGATCGGAGGTATGGGAGTACTGGTTTTTGTGCTTGTCGTGACATCTCTGGACAGAAAGAATTCCATGCATCTGATGCGTGCGGAAGTGCCGGGACCTGAGAAAGATAAGTTAGTACCGAAAGCAATGTCTACCGCAAGGATTTTATATGGAATGTATCTGATCCTTACTGTGATAGAAATGGTATTCCTCGTCATCGGAGGAATGAATCTGTTTGACAGTATGATATTTTCGTTTGGATCTGCCGGAACCGGTGGATTTTCAAACTATGCGGACAGTGTGGCACATTTTAACAGTGCATATATCGATGGTGTGATCACCGTTTTCTGCGCATTATTTGGAGTCAATTTTGCATTGTTCTATTTTATGATATTGGGTGATTTTAAATCTATCCTGAAAAACGAAGAGCTCAGGACATACATTTTGCTGATTGCAGGTGCTACGGCAGTGATCATGCTCAATATCCATTCGTTATATCCGACGATTGGAAAATCTTTCCGCTATGCGGTTTTTCAGGTGGTTACGGTTATAACAACAACCGGATATTCGACGGCTGATTTTGCACAATGGCCGATGTTTTCCAAAGCGGTGCTTATGATGCTGACGGTAATAGGAGCCTGTGCATCTTCCACCGGCGGTGGAATCAAGGTGTCACGTCTGCTGGTCGGAATGAAATGTGTAAAGAGAGAGATTGTGCAGCTGGCTCATCCGAAGTCTGTGGGTATTATACGCATTGGCGGGAAAAAGGTAAGTTCAGATGTGCTGCGCACGATTTATATTTATTTTATTGCATATGTAGGTATTCTGATCGGATCAGTTGTGCTGGTTTCTCTGGACAATTTTGATTTTGAGACAACGTTCAGTGCAGTACTTACTACACTTGGAAATGTCGGACCGGGTATGGCGCAGGTCGGACCGATGGGAAATTTTGCAGGGTTTTCACCGCTCTCAAAATTAATATTATGCTTTGATATGCTGGCGGGACGTTTGGAGATATTCCCGTTCCTGGTACTGTTTACAGCACCGGCGTGGCGCAGAAAATTCTAGAATAACAGGCGGCTTTTTTAGTGCCGTCTGATTTTCTATATATAAAAGGATGCAGGAAAAGCCGTAAATGGCAGGCTTTTTGCATGAGAGGAGAGAAGTATGAAAGGTAAAACCAAAATGATGATCGCAGCCGTTGTTGTGATCATAGCTGGAATTTATTACTATGCCGCAATTCCGGCTATCAATATCCATTCATCAGAGACATGGTTTTTCATCATGATCTTATTGGTGATACTGGCAGTTTTGTACCTGGGAAGAAAGAAAATGAACAGGTACGAGATCAAAGAAAATAAAGTAGTAAAAGTTTTTCTTGGAGTAGTGGTGGTTCTTGGAGTGGTATACCTGCTTGGAACACTGCTATCTTCACCGGTTGTAAATGCAAAGAAATACCAGAAACTTATGACGGTCAAAGAAGGGGAATTTGCAAAAGATGTAGAGGAACTGTCATTTGACAAGATCCCGCTCCTGGATAAAGATACGGCAGCACTTCTCGGTGACCGTAAGATGGGCAGTATGGTAGATATGGTATCCCAGTTTGAGGCAGATGACATTTACAGTCAGATTAACTACAAGGGGAATCCGGTACGTGTTACCCCGTTAAAATATGCAAATCTGATCAAATGGTTTACGAATCAGGGGGAAGGAATTCCGGCGTATATCCGGATCAATATGGCAAATCAGTCTACGGAGCTTGTAAAACTGAAACAGGGTATGAAATATACAACAAGTGATCATTTTAACCGTAATATTTACCGCCATCTGCGTTTTGCACATCCGACATACATTTACGGTGAATTAAGTTTTGAAATTGATGAAAATGGTGATCCGTACTGGATCGCTCCGGTAAAGAAATTTAACATCGGATTATTCGGTGGTGAGACGGTTGGGAAAGTTGTTATATGTAATGCAGTGACAGGAAAGACGAAGACCTATGATGTCGGAAATGTACCACAGTGGGTAGATCGTGTATATTCCGCAGACCTGCTGGTGAATCTGTTCGATTATTACGGAACATTGAAACATGGCTTCTTTAACAGTGTACTGAGTCAGAAAGACTGTCTGGAGACAACGGATGGTTATAACTATCTGGCATTAAATGATGATGTATGGATGTATACCGGAGTTACATCTGTTAACGGAGATCAGTCGAATGTTGGATTTGTTCTGGCAAATCAACGCACAATGGAGACAAAATACTACAAAGTAGAAGGTGCGACAGAATCTTCAGCCATGTCATCGGCAGAAGGACAGGTACAGAACCTGAAATATCAGGCAACATTCCCACTCTTATTGAATATTGCCGGTGAGCCGACCTATTTTGTCGCATTAAAAGACGATGCCGGTCTGGTGAAGAAATATGCAATGGTTAATGTCCAGAAGTATCAGATCGTTGCAATTGGTGACAGTGTCAGTCAGTGTCAGGAGAATTATAATGAATTACTGTTGAAAAATGGTGTGAAAGAACAGGAAAAGGATACGCGGAAGGAAGAAGAGGTATCCGGAAAGATCACGAAGATTGCGCAGGCTGTTCTGAATGGAAATTCTCATTATTATCTGATGTTGGAGAATTCTGACGCGATCTACGATGTATCAGTAGCAGATATCATAGATGTGATCCGATGTGAACTGGGAGAACAGGTGACGGTAACGTATAAAGAGGATAAGGATGTCAATACAGTGACAAAGTTAAATACCGGTAAAGATGCAAAAGAAAAAACAGATTCTGATAAAGAAGAGGCAGATGCACAGGAATAATAGCTGGTGATACATTTTACCGAAAAGATATAAGGAATGAGAGAGTCATGGAGATTAGTATACTTCTTGCGGAACAGATCATAGCTATGTTTCTGACAATGGCGGTTGGATTCGGAGTGGTCAGAGCCGGACTTTTTAAGACGGAAGACAGCCGGATCATTTCAAATATGGTTGTGTATATCTGCAATCCATGTGTAGTCGTACATGCATTTCAGATTGAACTGACGGACGACAAGATAAAAGGGCTTATGATCGCGGTTGGAATGTCGGTAATTGTGCATGTGATCCTGATCGTGGGTTCGGAATTATTATCATATATAATTCATTTTAACAGCATAGAGAAGGCATCCATTATTTATACAAATGCAGGATATCTGGTGATTCCGCTGGTATCGGCGGTACTGGGCGAGGAATGGGTGTTTTATACGACGGCATTTATTCTGGTGCAGACGATATTGATGTGGACACACGGCGTAAATCTGATCGGGCAGGAGAAGAACCTGAATATCCGTAAGATTCTGTGTAATCCGAATGTAATCGCAATGATAATAGGAATTGCACTTTTTGCGCTGGAGATCCGTCTTCCGGCAGTGATCGACAGCTGTGTCAGCGGGTTTGGCGATATGATCAGTCCGGCGAGCATGATGGTGATCGGAATGGTGATCGGTGATGTAGATCTAAGGTGGGTGTTCCGGCAGAAGCGTCCGTATCTGATCTGTATGATTCGGCTGATCCTGTTCCCGTTAATTGCGGCAATTGCTTTTGCGGGACTGGAGCGGACCGGGTTACATCCGGATGCGGAGTATATTCTGATGATCGTACTGATCGCAACTGCAGCCCCGGCAGCAGCAATGGTCACACAGCTTGCACAGATTTATGAAAAAGATTCCAGATACGCCAGTGTGATCAATGTAATGTCAGTAATATGCTGTATCATTACGATGCCTTTGATGGTCCTGATTTATGAGATGCTGATTGGATAATAAAAAATAAAATAAGACAGAAAAAAAGCTTCGCAAGTATGTGCAATGCATATTCCTGCGAAGCTTTTTATATCGACAACCTGTCGATATTATAATTTTATAATCCTTCACTATACTGCGAGATCTTGTCAAGTACACGCTGCTTTGCGTCTCCGGTAAGCGGAACAGGGCAGTAGTCGTTATAGCCACTGGAAGAAGAGATAGAACAAGGGATAATGTTTAATTTACTGCTTTTCGTTAATTTTCCTTTTTTATTAAAAGTAAATGTCTGCTGCACGATCATGCTGTCCGTATCACTTGGTGTTGAATTGCCGCCAAAGCAGAAATTACCAAGACTATAGCAGATGTATTTTCCATTATATTCTTCAATACCTTCAAGTACATGTGGGTGGTGCCCGATCACAAGATCCGCACCTTCATCGACAGCAAGATGTGCGAGAGCCTTCTGGTTTTCATCCGGTGTATACTGCTTTTCAATTCCCCAGTGGAAATTCACGATGATGACCTGTGCACCGGCTTTTTTCAGGGCTTTGATATTTTGCTTCACCTGAGATGCACGTTTTTGATGGTCTGCAAGTTCATAGATTCCGGTGACACCGACTTTTTATACCTTTTATCTTTAAAATCTTGATACGGTTATAACCGAAGGAAGCAATTCCGGCATCCTCCAGTGCGGAAATCGTGTCGGTATAACTCTTCTCGCCATAATCATGACTGTGGTTGTTGGCGAGATTGGCTGCTTCAATAGAACTTCCGGAAAGGATGGAAGCATATTCGGAAGGAGCTTTAAAAGCAAAGGTTTTTGCCTCACGGGCTGTCTCGTCAGTGAGAGTTCCTTCCATATTGACAATGGACAGGTCGTCTTTTTTAAAAACGGATCTGACATGCTGGAAGAAATAATCAGCACCATGTGATTCATAGTACGCATTCAGGCTGGTAGAATAGTTGAAACTTTCATCGGTTCCAAGCGTACAGTCTCCGGTTGAGCTGATGGTAAGAGAAACCTTGTCTGTATTGTTCTTTCCCTTTTTACTGAGTGTTACCGTTTTTAATTCTACGGTGTCTTTTTCAGAAGACTTTTTTTCAGAAGACTTTTTTTCAGAAGACTTCTTTTTTTGAGTGTTCTTTTTTGAAGATTTCTTTTTTTTGCTTTTTGGGGAACCGGAAGTTTTGTCTGCTGAGGTTGTGACAGTAGGACCGGTGAATTTATTTACAACAGCATGGACTGCGGCCCGGATCAGGAATAGGAATCCGATCAGGATCAGTATCATGGCAATGATCAGCAGGATACGCTGAATCTGTCTCTTGCGCCTTCTGCGTGCCCTTTTCTTTTTTGCATCTTTAATTCCGCTCATACGTTTTCTCTCCTGTACATGGCAGGATTGTCAGACCTGCCTTTTTGCTTTTTATATCTTATTGTGACATAAAACGACAGTCCATTTGTAAAATGGACTGTCGGATCATTCTGTCTCAATAAGAAAGATTAGTTCAGATATTTGCATCCTTCTGTATTTACGTCAGCAAGGTCCTCTTTGTTTGCACTGATGCTGACATAGAATTCAACTTCACATTCTTTGGAAACCTGTTTCAGGCGGTCAATAAATGCCGGAATATTATCCAGTGAGATATCAGCGTGTTTTAAGATACCATCGATAAATACATACTCGATATCGTGATTAGAACTGTACATACCATATAAAAATCCGATATATTCGTCAATGTTTGTGATTGCCGGGAAATCATCCATACAAATTGTGCGGATATCAAATGTTACACTTGCTGTATCGCGGTGTGTTTTTTTGATAAATACAACATTTCCATTGCATTTTTTCGCAGCCTCATTGGCCTGCTCGATCATCTGCTGTGTTTTTCCTGTTCCTTTCGGACCTGCTAATAAATAAACCATGGTAAACACTCTCCTTTATGTATCATATTTACTGATCTGTATCAGTAGTAATTACTTATCCTTATTATACACTAAGAAACTGGTGAGAACAACTAAAAAAATGAATTTTCTGACAATTTTTTTGGGTAAAATGTTAACTTTGCGACAGGAAAATAATTGAAAGCATGTGATGAAAAATATGAGGAATCTGCGAGGTATTTCTGTACTTTCTTGAAGACAGGTCTTGACTTATTTTAACATTCTTCATATAATAATGAAGAATATTGAAAAGACGCAGAAGAGGAGTATTAAGGGTCCGGTGTCTGGTAAGAGAACTGTCGGTTGGTGCGAGACAGCAGACGAAGACTCCCAACTCACCTCAGAGTCCTTTTGCTGAACGGATTTACTGAAGATCACATAGGCAGAAGCGGGTGCTTCCCGTTATAGAAGAAAAATGAGTGCATCTGGCAGGTAATGTCGGGTGAAGAAGAGTGGTACCACGGAATATAAGCCTTTTTCGTCTCTTATAATGAGATGAACAGGCTTTTTTATTTTTATTATAGGATGTGTATTCCTGTAATAAAATCAGTTACCATATAAAAACAGGAGGACAAAAAAATGTCAAAGATCCCTTATAATCATAAGGCAATTGAAAAAAAATGGCGTGAAAAATGGGAAGAAAACCCGGTAAACGTCCAGTTTGATGAAGATGGAAATAAGAAAGAAAAATATTATTGTCTGGATATGTTCCCGTATCCATCAGGAAATGGACTTCATGTAGGTCACTGGAGAGGATATGTAATCTCTGATGTATGGAGCCGCTATAAATTACAGCAGGGCTATTACATCATTCATCCAATGGGATGGGATGCATTCGGACTTCCGGCTGAGAACTACGCAATTAAGATGGGCGTTCACCCGGAGATCTCAACAGCTGCCAATATTAAGAATATCAAACGTCAGATCAATGAGATCGCAGCTCTCTACGACTGGGACAGAGAAGTAAATACAACAGATCCGAACTTCTACAAATGGACACAGTGGATCTTCGTTAAGATGTTCAAAGAAGGACTTGCATACGAGAAAGAATTCCCGATCAACTGGTGCCCTTCATGTAAGACAGGACTTGCTAACGAAGAAGTGGTTGGCGGAAAATGTGAACGTTGCGGCGCTGAGGTTACAAAGAAGAACCTTCGTCAGTGGATGTTAAAGATTACAAAATACGCAGACAGACTGTTGAATGATCTGGATAAGCTGGACTGGCCGGAGAAGGTTAAAAAGATGCAGGCTGACTGGATCGGAAAGTCTTACGGAGCAGAGGTTGATTTCCCTGTAGAAGGAAGAGACGAGAAGATTACTGTTTACACAACAAGACCGGATACTTTATACGGAGCAACATTTATGGTTCTGGCACCGGAGCATGAACTGGCTAAGAGCCTTGCAAATGACGAGACAAGAGAAGCAGTAGAACAGTACATTTATGATGCTTCTATGAAGTCGAATGTAGATCGTATGCAGGATAAGGAAAAGACAGGTGTATTCACAGGTAGCTATGCAATCAATCCAATCAACGGGGCGAAAGTTCCAATCTGGCTGTCTGATTATGTACTTGCTGACTATGGTACAGGAGCAATTATGTGTGTACCGGCTCATGATGACCGTGACTTTGAATTTGCTACAAAGTTCAATATTCCGATCATCCAGGTAATTGCAAAAGACGGAAAAGAGATTGAGAATATGACAGAGGCTTACACAGACGCTGTCGGAACAATGATCAATTCCGGAGAATGGAATGGACAGGAATCTTCTGTACTGAAGAAAGAAGCTCCACATATGATCGAAGAGCGTGGAATCGGACGCGCAACAGTGAACTTCAAACTGCGTGACTGGGTATTCTCCCGTCAGAGATACTGGGGAGAGCCAATCCCGATCGTACATTGTCCGAAATGTGGAAATGTACCGGTGCCGGAAGAAGAACTTCCACTCCGTCTGCCGGAAGTAGAATCTTACGAACCTACAGGAACGGGAGAATCCCCGCTTGCAGCAATTGATGAGTGGGTAAACTGCAAGTGCCCTCAGTGTGGAGCTGATGCGAAGAGAGAGACAAACACAATGCCGCAGTGGGCAGGATCTTCATGGTACTTCCTGCGTTACGTAGATAACCACAATGATAAAGAACTGGTATCAAGAGAAAAAGCAGATGAGATGCTTCCTGTAGATATGTATATCGGAGGAGTAGAACATGCAGTTCTTCACCTTCTGTATTCACGTTTCTACACCAAGTTCTTATATGATATCGGGGTAGTAGATTTTGATGAGCCATTCCACAAACTGTTCAATCAGGGAATGATCACTGGTAAGAATGGTATCAAGATGAGTAAGTCAAAAGGAAATGTCGTATCACCGGACGATCTGGTAAGAGACTATGGATGTGACTCTTTAAGAATGTATGAACTCTTCGTTGGACCACCGGAGTTAGATGCTGAGTGGGATGACAGAGGAATCGACGGAGTAAACCGTTTCCTGAAACGTGTATGGAACCTTGTTATGGACAGCAAAGATGCAGACATTACAGCTACAAAAGAGATGATCAAAGAGCGTCATAAACTGATATACGATGTAACAACACGTCTGGAAAGCTTCAGCCTGAATACGGTAATCTCAGCATTCATGGAACACAATAACAAACTGATCGAGATTGCCAAGAAAGAGGGCGGAATCGATAAAGAGACATTGTCTACAATGGC
>OLRQ01001780.1_pt1 | contig 15200 bp, 9 predicted proteins | sample 1671971 | NCBI WGS metagenome assembly OLRQ01 (sample SAMEA3136631, study PRJEB25190) | human gut metagenome | biome: human gut; feature: human-associated habitat; material: faeces | place: Austria | collected 2013 | reverse complement strand
TGATAAATAGGTACAAATTCCATTCCAAAGCTGATACCAACGATACCGACTTTAAGCTTTTTTTTCTGCATATGTTATTCCTTTCCGCTTACTGCAATACTGAGTTCGTCAACAGAACCATAAAGAACTTTAAGTTTTGTGCGCATTTCACCATCAGCTTCAATTGCCTGCTCGTAAGTTCCCCAGGCTTTTCCATTACTCCAAAAACTTTTAAAATTAGTTTCATTCATTTTGGGTGAAAATGAAAGCGTATGATTTACATTATCGACATTAATTCCTAACAACGCATTCCATATTGCATAGCTTGACATGGATCGAACATAATTATAACCAGATTCATTATCACTCCACGGATTACGCTTTACACCGTCATGGCGGTCACGTACGGCTTTAACAATACTTAATCCATCCTCAAGCTCACCTGTACGAAGCAGAAGTGCTGCAACTTCATATTCGATACCTGTCCATACTTCACCGAAATATACAAATGGCATTCTTGGTCTACCGCCATTTGGCCAGGTACATGGAGTTAAACCTTTCTCGTCATTCAAGATATAAGCACGCTGAACATGTGGAAAATCTTTTGCTCTGTAAACAAAATTGTAATTTACAATAGATTTCAGTGCTTTTTTTACATGCTCTTCTGGAAGAAGATATCCCATACCTGCTTCAAATGCAAGAAACTGACCTAAAAGCTGATCAGAAAGACAGCCCTCTCCATACTGATACCGCACAGCATCAATATCATCCGTTTTCTGAACATAGAATTCACCGTTGAATGTAAGCTCATCAAGTTTTTTTGCACCTGATAAAGCCAAGCTTTCATATTTATCTGCCAGTATGGAATCGCCAACAGCTTTGGCCATAGAAGAAGCAGCAAGCAATGCAGCAATATAAATACTGGTAACCATACTCGTAATACCACTCACTTCGGTGTCATATGTTACATGCTGCGGCTGTTCAAGAACACCATCTTTATCTTTATCCCATGTACGAATGGAATAATCCATAACTCTGATCATATGCGGATAACATTTTTTCATAAACGCATCATCGCCAGAAATGCGCCACTCACGATAGAGACGAACAATGGTGCCCAGTTGTCCATCAGCAGAGGCTACCATATCCCACGATGGAAGACCGTAAGACCGATAGGTTCTGAATGGCATGAAGCCATCGGCTTTAGCTTCAATAGTGAACTCAATAAGTCTCATTTCACGTTCAAGTTCCGGGAACAAAAAAGCGGCTGTCTGTGCATAGTTCCATACATGTGTACATGTTCCAGCGCCAGCTCCAACATCCTCTCTAACACCTTCCCAAGTCATAAAGAAGCCATCGTTGATTCTGAAACAGGTTGGACTTCTGAGAACAGTGATAGTGTTGGCAACAGCTTCAATTACATATCCTGGAAGAGTAGAACTGTAAAAAGCATCTGCAAAACTTCTTGAAAGATCAGTCAATTCTTTTTTATTTGCAGCTAAATACTCAGCTACATTCCATGCATCGGTGTACTGTTTTGCATAGTAATTTTGCACAACAGTATAATCATGATTCCTAACTCTTTCAACATCAAAATCTGACTCGATCCAGCCTCTTACCCTGTTTGGAAAATACCATGTCAGGATAAATTCAAATTCCTTTTCTTCACCTGGAAGAAGTGTTTCTTCACAGCAAAGCGAACCTATCGCGTCTGTAAAATGCAGAAAACTGTATTCGTATTTTTCTGCCCAGGCACAACCGCCGTCACCTTTCGTTGAGTTTTCATTCAATCTGCCATCATCAACAAAATCATCCCAGAAATCCTGGGCGCCATCAGTCCAATCACCTCTAAGCCATAACGGTTTGCAGGTTACATTAGAATTTGTCGTCAAAAGAGACATTGTACCATTTGCAATATGATGTTCAGGTACATTTTCTCCGTATAAGAAAACACCTATTCCATATTCGTTTTTTCTGCATTCGTTTTTGGAATTACCAAGTATTTTTAAATGTTTCCAAAGGTCATAACCGTCAAAGCCAACAGCGTTTACAATTGAACCTGCAATAGAAACACGCTGTGTCTGTGAGGAAGAATTCTTAACATGATATTTGATATATGCACCTGGGATACCGGATTTATCTGCATTTAATGGAACAAATGGTGTAAAAGATTCCATTTCTACTTCAACAGGCATCTCATCGTCGACAAGTTTAACAGTTACGAAAGGGTACTCTGCACGCATTTCAGAACTTTGAAATCTCGGAAGTCCACCCATCTGGCTTCTTAAAACACCTTCTGGCTCAGAAAAAGGAGGATTGAGTTCTGCTTCAAGAACCTTGGCCTGTGTACTGCTTTCAGATTCTGTTCTAATCGCAAAAAAAGTATACGGCAGAATATTATCAAATCCAGGCTGATTAAACAGCTGCCAGTTTGCGAGTTGTCCACGTGAGCCCACGCAAAAATTACCGGTTCCTATTCCACCTAGATAGAAACGAGCTTCTTCGGCTTTATTATCATATATTTTTTGTGTGTTCGAGCAAAACAATTCGTTTTTAGTATATAAGTTCATAATAGACCTCCAAATTTTTATCCTTTTACAGCACCGGCTGTCATACCTTCGATGATATTCTTCTGCAGAAGAACATAAAAGATCAACTGCGGAACTATGATCAGTACAGCCGCTGATATCATGCCACTGTAGTCCGTTCCATAAGATCCCTTAAATAGTGAAGCGCCGATAGAAATCGTCATCTTTCTGGAATCATTTATCAATGTTGCAGATAATGGGTATTCATTCCAAACATAGATAACGTTAAATACAATGAGTGTTGCAAACGCTGGCTTCATGATAGGAAGTACAACTCTTGTACAAAGATTGAACAGACCACAACCGTCCATAATGGCTGCCTCTTCAATCTCAGAGGGAAATCCTCTGAGGAAACCGACAAAGATCAGCGTATTAAAGGATATTGCCATACCTGTCAGAGGCATAATCAGCGACAGATAGGTATTCTGTATCTTTAATGCAACGATAATCCTGTATAACGGGAACAAAAGCAAATAAGATGGAATAATCAGTCCAACCAGTAAAAAAACATAGAGATTTTTCTGCAACTTTTCACTTTTGAATGACATTCTGGCCAAACAATAAGAAGAAAGAAACGTAATTGTCAAACCAATGATCTGTGTTGTAAAGACCAGAATAATCGTATTTTTATACATGGTCGGCAATTTAAGTACATTTAAAGCTCTTCTGTAGTTGTCAAAATTCCATGCTTCTGGAAGTGAAAATGGACTGTTCATTATCTGTGTATCTGTCTTAAATGATAAAAGAATCATCCAGAGAAATGGGAAAATAGCAATAAAACTTACAATAGCAACAACTATCCTGGAAAAATGTATCTTTTTTTTCATCAATTGCCTCCTTTATCCATTTGTGAACTGGCATTTTTTAGATAAAGAACGGAACACAGAGCAGAAAACAGGAAAGAAATTGTTGCAACTGCCATACCATAACCATATCTATTTGAAGTAAAAGTCGTAAAATACATATAAGTTACAAGAACTTCGGAAGTGTGACTAGGTCCTCCGTTTGTCAGCTGTTGAACAGTTTCAAATATTTTGAATGCACCGGTAATGATTAGGACAATTTCAATAGTAATAGTTTCTTTCAACATCGGTATTGTTACGAAAAAAATATTTTGTAGCTTAGATGCTCCGTCTATCTGGCTTGCCTCATGGATGTCGAACGGAATCTGCCGAAGTCCGGCAATAAATATGGTCACATAAAAGCCAAGAACTTGCCACATATAAACAATCGATATAGAAAATGCGGTCATTTTCGTACCGCCAATCCATTCTAACGCAAGCACATCAAGGTGGAGCGCTCTTAGCAGCGCATTTAAAATGCCGATATGCGGATCGAGAATGAAAATCCATATTACACCGACAATTACCGGAGTGATTACATAAGGTGCAAATATCATACCTTTCATCACTTCACTTCCTTTGAAAACATGTTCCAAAAAGATCGCAATCGTAAATGAAAGTGGGAGAAGAATTAGCAAGGTCATCGAAAGAACGATGCAAGTGTTTTTCAACGCCATGAAAAAGACAGGGTCTCTGAACAAATTCCGATAGTTTTTCAATCCGATGAATACTGTTTCTCCTATACCGGTAAATTTAGTAAAACTATAATAAATGGTTACAAATACCGGCATAATAATAAAAATTAGATAAACAGCCAGTGTTGGCAACAACATGATAATTTTATTTGATGTCTTACTAAGCCATCGCATCTGAATCTCTCCTTTTGTAAGCAAAAGCGGGGATTGCACAAATCCCCGCTTTATAGGGAAATACATCTGGAAACTACATTAGGATTAATCTAATAGCCCAAGTACTATCATCTGAGTGTCTAGATAATCACATGCTTCCTCAGGGGTATATACACCATTTAATACACCTGTAATGGCGTCATGATATGCTGGCTCAAGATCTCCCGGAAGGTACATATTCGGTGCAAATGTTGGGCTCTCCCAGTCATCATTGATTTTTTCAAGAACACGAACAAATACAGGATGTTCTTCAGCATCAATATCTACGTCATATGTTGTGATAGCCACACACTGGTTATTTTCAACAATGATTTTGGTTCCTTCCGGACCATAATAAAACTTCAAAAAGTCGATAATTGCAGCATATTTCTCTGGATCTTCTTCTTTAACCTTTGCAGAAACACAATAGGGGAAAGAAGCAGCCTTCATAGATACTTCCTGATTGCCTACACCATCTGAGAAGGTCGGACCCCAGTTGAAATAGATGGAATCTTTGAATTCGCTGCTATCAAAAGTACCTGTATCCCATACGCCAGAATCCAGCATGGCTGCATTGCCTGCAACAAAAAGTTCCTTAGCTTCTGCATAGCCAAGCGATGTCACGTTATCCGGCCACATTCCAGCGGCTGTCATTTCCTCAAGCTTCTCAAAGAATTTGATAAAATCTTCGTTATTCCACTTATCTTCTCCGGCAAGGATATTATCGATATGATCGTAGAAACCGAATCTGCAGAACATATTTGTCAGGCACCAAACAGCAAAGCTGTCTTTGGTTCCGCGTGCCATGGGAGTAATTCCATTTTCACGTAACACTTTACAACAATTCAGCAGCTCATCATATGTCTCAGGAATCTCAAGACCACACTGATCAAAAAGCGCTTTGTTGTACCAAATACCATTAGCCTGGATTTCTGCTGGAATTCCATAGATTCTGCCATCGATATTTAAAACATCAGTCATTCCGCTAAGGAAACCATTCATGAAATCTTCGTCGGATGTCAGATCATCAGTAAGATCAGCAATGAGGCCTTCTTTGATCATATCCCTTGCAGCCGGAATTCTGCTGTAGAATAAATCTGGCAAAGAATCTGACTGAGCAGCAAGTTTTAATCGGGTTGAGTGTTCTTCAATCTCAGCACCATTGATTTCAATTGTTACATTTGGATGAAGTTCCATGTAAGTTTGCACAACATCCCAAACCTGCGGAGCCTGATATTCAACATCGGCAATATGCTCCCAAAAAGAAATAGTAATCTGTTCAGAATTATCAGACGCCATTACATTTGTTCCTGTCAGCGTAATTGCTGCTGCAACAACTGATACACAACTAAATAACTTTAAAAACCTTTTCATCATAAATTTATCTCCTTTGTGTTATTTTTTGGCAGGAAATTCCTCGTTAGAATTTCCTTGGAGTAAAAAACCTATAATATAAATGTGATGCAGTCTCTGCGCAGTCAGACAGCTATAACATTAATATTCTTATCGTTTTCCGGCAATAGTTGTTGACCCTCTTGAAATAAAAATAGGGTCTATTTCCAGAATAGTCGAGGTACTGTTATCCATGCATGCATTTTGAAGTCGGTTAAGTACAATTTCACATGCCATAGATGATATCTGGTCAAATGGATGAGATATTGCCGTGTAATCATATGCACATACCCACGGGAGATCGTCATATATGATCAAACTCATATCTTCGGGCACTTTCAATTTCATCTCATTTAATGTCTGAATCACATTGATCGACATCATTTCATTTACAGAAAGAATCGCAGTAGGTTTCAAACGGATCAGTTTTTCTCGAATGAGATTTCTAATGTTTCCAGAAAAATCCATTCTGCAGATATAGTCATAATCGAGTGTAAGACCATTTTCTTCAAAAGCCCGGATATAACCAGGTTCTCGTTCAGGACATAAATCCCATTTTTTATAAAACATCGCAATGGACCTATGTCCATATTCAATCAGCTTATTTACTGCCATATATGTTCCTAATTCATCATTGAATCTCAATACATCGATATTTTTATATACCTGAGAAAAAAGCTGAAGCATAACAGTTCCATTTTTGCGAAGTTCTTCAACTATTTCAAGACGATAAGATTCCATTGGCTCAAAGATAATTGCATTGGCAGAAATGCTTTGTAGTAATTCGAGGTTTTTATGCATCTTCAATGGATCGCCATTACAGTAAAGAACAATAATGTGATAGTTGTAACGCTCAAATTCCTTGGTTATCCCAGATATAATACGGTTAAAAAATGAATTCAGAACGCTTCCGACAACAATACCGATAATTGCTTTTGACATATCGGGTTTTTTATTCTTTTTCAATTTGTCAGGTGTGTAGTTCAGTTCCTTAGCTGCCTGCAAAACCTTTTCCTTTGCTTTTGCGCTTGTAGGATAAGTGTTGCTAAATACTTTATAAACAGTAGGAACCGATACGCCGGATAACTCTGATATTTGTTTTATTTTACTCATGTTAATACATCCTTTTATATCGATAATAAAACGAAGTGTTATTTCTCTTCTTGCTATAATATAATTAGCATATCAAGCCATGAGTTGTCAATATTGCACCAATAAATCATCAAAAGTTTGGCTGTATATACAAAAATAGACAATTCTAATTAATAATAATAACAAGAATTATCGATAATTTTTACTAATTATTAATTATTATCAATAGAATAATTATCTAGAACCATATCCATCCCCTATTGCATGTAATAAGATCACTCAAACTCCCACCCACAGTCAGGACTTAAAGCCTGTAGAAATACTAGAGACGTATGGTTTACCATTAACTAAAAAAATCTTCAAACTGACAAGATTATCCCATCTTACATCAGTTTGAAGATTTGTACAAACTTTGTGCAACCAACTTGTGTTCAAAAATTTATCCGTCTTGTTTTGCAAAATTTGGAATTATTATCTCCATTCCGCCGTTCATAGCCGACTCATGTGCACATATTCCAGCAGCAGTCCAATTAGCTGCAGTATAAACATCTATTATCGGTTCACGATTTTCTATTATACTAGAAACAAACTCGTGCACCAGATGTGGATGTGATCCATGATGTCCTCCACCTTGTTTCATATACATATCAGGATTATCCGGATCCAAGATTACAAATTCTGTCGTATATTTTCTAATTTCTTCTGGCAACATGCTCTCCTGATTTGGACAATGAACGACTTCCCTTCTAATAGATCTGCCTCTATCCCCAATAATAGTATTTGTCAATGAATTCTCATAAATGTGCATATACGGATCTTCATTTTCATAATTCCACTCAAATGATTGCTTATCCGCAAAAACGCTAAATCCTTCTACATATTCATGTGCAGTTTCAAATAAGCTTCTTGTTACATCAGCTGCGACTTTACCATCTCCTAACTGAAAAATAGCTGTTTCTACAGGATATGGGTTTCCATAATTTTGCACCAGCTCATCTCTCATACATCCACTTCCAAAACAGTGTACTTTCGTTGCCTTTTGTCCACTAAGATAAAGCAATGGTGATATAGCATGGGTAGCATAATGCATAGGTGGTAACCCCTTCCAATAAGAAGGCCATCCCTCCACATCTTGGAAATGTGTTCCCCTCAAATACTGAATATTTCCTATTTCCCCCTTATGTCAAACATCTATTCCGTTTTCGAGACCGTATTCGAGTTTAAGGTGCCTGATTTTACCTGTTTTTTCGAAAATTTTATTTCGTTTTTTGGTTTCTGTGCTATAATATTTTTTTGAACGCAGATAAGCATTCCACCGCTTCAAGTGCGCGGAGCACTAAGCGGCGGGTGAGGGGGATGCTTATGTCAGTGGGAGTTGAAAGCTCCCACTGACAGATCGCGAAGCGACTGCGTTCATGAGCAAGTAGCGAAGCGGATTGCGAATGTCCGCTTTACTCTGGCAAGAGCCCAAAACTGCTCTCACGTGATCACACCATCCATATAATCCGAAACATAATTATAAATCTGGTCATCAGCCATAGCTCCGATCACTATATCATAAATATCCTCCGTGATATACTGTCATCATTCCCATTTTGCACCACCACCTTATCTGAAATACTTCTGCACTAAAACCATCATACCATAGTTATTCTGAAATTTCCAAAAAATCCTGGGAAATAAAAGGATCATGCTCTTCACATGATCCTCCAAAGTTTTTTTGTATTTTTATGTATTGTTCGCGGACTGGGAGGACATGCACATTCATTACAGCGAAAAATTTACTGTGCCGGGGCTGTCCTGACCTCACTTCAGGTTGTTTTGTAATGTAGCGATCAATTCGTCAATAACAATCGGCTTGGATAAAAATCCATTCATACCACAGCTCAGGGCTTTCTTTTTGTCTTCGTCAAAGGCATTGGCCGTCATGGCAAGGATCGTGATTCCAGCCAGAGCTGGATCATCCAGTGCACGGATCTTCTCCGTGGCCTCGTAGCCGTTCATCACTGGCATCTGCACATCCATAAGCACCAGATCATATTCGCCCGGTGCGGAATTCTTCACCTTCTCCACTGCCTCTGCTCCGTTTTCTGCCGTATCAACCAGGAACCCATATTCATTCAGAAGCTCCACAGCGATCTCACTGTTCAGTTCATTGTCTTCCACAAGCAGTATGCACCTGCCTTTGAAATCTGAATCTGCCGCCGGAAGAATATGATCATCTGCCCCGGCCTGCTTCTGTCCGATAGCGGCCATCAGCGTCTCTCTGATATCTGACATAAACATCGGCTTCGCACAAAATGCAGTCACCCCTGCCGCCCTGGCTTCTACTTCGATGTCAGACCAGTCATACGCAGTCAGGATAATGATCGGCGTGTCGTCTCCGAGACTGCGGATCTGACGCGTGACCTCAATGCCATTCATATCCGGCAGCCGCCAGTCGATGATATAAGCATGGAATGCATCCCCCAACTCCATAGACTGCCGTGCACGCAACACAGCCTCCTTACCGGAAAGTGTCCATTCTGAACGCATCCCGACCTTTACAAGCATCTTTGTCACACTGTCACAGGTATTGAAGTCATCGTCTACCACCAATGCCTTAAGACCCTCCAGCTCTGCGATCTTCTCTATGCGGTGATGCTCCGGCTGAATCCGCAATGGCAGACGGACAATAAATTCGGTACCCTTTCCCTGTTCTGTCTGAACCTCAATGGTTCCTCCCATCATAGTTACAATGTTCTTGGTGATCGCCATGCCAAGTCCTGTACCCTGGGTCCTGCTGACTGTGGAAGTCCGCTCCCGCTCAAAAGGAGAAAAGAGCTTCTGTACAAATTCCCGGCTCATACCGATTCCGTTATCCTTCACCCGGATCTCGTACAGCTCACTGCCGCTGATTGTCCCCGGATACTCCTTCAGACGGACAGAAACGGTCCCGCCTGCAGGCGTAAACTTGACGGCATTGGACAGCAGGTTCAGAAGCACCTGGTTCAGCCGCGTCTTATCACAATAGACATCCTCGTTCGCAACATCCATGGCATCCATATAAAGCTCCAGCTGCTTCGCATGGATCTGCCCGCTGATGATCGTCTTCAAATCATGAAGCACCTCCGACAGACTGACCTCCGTTTCTTCCAGGTGGATCTTTCCGCTCTCAATACGGCTCATATCCAGTATATCATTGATCAGCGAGAGCAGATGATTGCTGGATGAGAGGATCTTTCCCAGATAATCCCGGACTCTTTTCTTATTATCAATATTGCTTACAGCCAGTGTCGTAAAACCAATAATCGCATTCATTGGGGTCCGGATATCGTGAGACATGTTGGAAAGAAACGTACTCTTTGCACGGTTCGCAGTCTCCGCGGCACGGGCTGCCTCGGAAAGTGCCTGATTCATTTTCCTGTCAGAGGTACGATCCGACATGACAAGAATATATTTCTTCTTTCCGTTTACCTCACTGCCCATTGCAATATTATGAAACCAGCGTCGTTCCCCTGTCTTCTGATGCACATATTCAAAATCCCATTCCTGCTGTTCTTCGACCTGGATTCCCTCCAGATAATTCTTCTCCGAATCTTCAGAACCTGCGGGGTTCAGTCTTCCCAGAATACAAATATCCTTCCGGACCTGTTCTACTGTAATGCCCAGCAGTTTTTCCACATTCGGACTGACGTAATCCGCCTCATATGTTTTTGCATCCAGCATCAGAAAAACGTCATCCACATTCATTGACAGCTTTTGAAACAGCTCGTCCCTGTACAGGATCTCAGTATCCTTTCTTCTCAGGCTTGCCCTGCTTTTCTGTATGATAAGTCCAACAAGAAGCGCCGCAAGGCAGAACACAACTGAACCCGCAAGGAGCATCGTGCTAAGCTGCAATTTGTTCATACTGGCATTGACGATATCTGCCTGCACAAGTCCCAGGAACATCCAGTCCTGAATATCTGATTTTTCATAGACCAGATAGTAGTCCTCTCCATCCAGGTTTACCATCATCGCATCGGTATGTCCTTGTTTAAACTTCTCCGAAAGCGCAAGGATCTCTTTTTCGGATATGTCGGAATGCTCTCTCAAAACACCAAAAAAATTATACGCATTTCCCCATGATTCGAACGAACGGTCGACCACAACACGGCCATCCGGATGGACAACATAGCTCTTTGCATTTCCATCAAAAGCAGAAATATCCAGTACATCTACGATATCCGTGTTTTCATAGGCAATGGCAATCGCATCATATTCAAATCCCTGATAGCTTCCATGAGATTCAGGGCTGGCAAAAACAAGCATCTGAGATTGTCCCGGAACTGCTACATTCGTTATGATATCATTTCCCTGCCAGATCTCATCTGCAAGATTTTCCTGTAATCCAAGATACCCGGTCTCACCTGTCGCCGTCTTATAGTTTCCGTCAGCTGACAGAAAATAGAAATATAAAAAACCCGCTTCCTCCTGCGCTTTTTCTATATAATCACGGATTTCGCTTTCACCGGAGGTATCCTGCAGATACTCACCCCACATATGGAGATACGTCAGGTTCTTATTTGCCAGTTCCTTTAACATCGTATCAGACTGATGAAAAACCTCCGTCAGATGAGAAACGCTTTCCTCATAAACAGTTTTTGACACAAACTCAAAATATAGGAACCCCATCAAAGCGATCCCTATGAAGGAAACACAAAAGATCGCCGCCATTAAGCGTTTGCCCGTATTGCGATTCTTAACACCCATTCTTCTCACCTCAGAGTCATGTAGTCTTCAGGCTCTGCGAGAATGGCATCACCCTCCAAAACATATTCAATCCAGGTATCTTCTACAGAGGTATCGCCTCCGGTAAATACAGCATGATCCTCTGTCGGATACGCTTCCATGTGTTTTGGTATTGCAAGGCAGGTTACCGTAAAAGTATCATCATCCTGAACTTTTTTTCCATCCCTTGTAACCTTACTCAGTGTATAACCATCATCTGTTTCCCTGATCTCCACAGAAATACCGCTCAACACAGGCAGAGAACCACGGTTAAACGGAATGAAGCCTCCCTGGTAACCTTCTACAAAGTTTCTGACCATCTCTTTCAGCTCAGCTCCACTCATCTTGCAGCTGTAAGCCGAAAGATCGTTTGGCATAATCATGTCGCCCGCCATTTTTTCTGTATACTCTGCCTTCAATACGCTTCCCGTAAAGCTGTTTCCCGTTGCGATCAGCACATCCGTCCCGTAAATGCCGCGCAGAGTGTTCGCCATCACAGAATAGGCAGCGTTACCCCCGCTGCTATGGAAGCGGTTGGAATAGGCATTCTGAGAATCCAAAACTGGATTCTCAGAGGTGGATTCTTCCTCAAGAAGCTGGGCGTTGAATGACTGATAGGCCTGCTCTGCATCGTATTCACCTGAGATCATCTTAGAAACCACATCCTTTGATACCGCGAAAAAGTCATTTGACGCAATGCGGATATACATATGATTTTCTTCGACCACAGACTTGACATCCTTCAGATATTCCGTAAGACGAATATCCACATCCTGGCTGTAGCTTAAGAGATCCTGGCCATCATAAATGATCCTGTTCTGTGCATCATCGGAAAGCATTACGTTCAGCACCTTCATTGCTTTCTGGCGACGTGTCTCGTCCTGCGTCAGATCACGGTTCAAAGCCACCTGGAAATACGGTGTGGTCATCAGCCACTTTTCGCCGTTTTCCTGGAAGAATGGCAGAAAAGCTGTGTTAATGCCCTGATCCTGAAACATTTTTACACCGGAAGAGCTGCCGAAGTACATGGCAAGCTTACCGCTTTTATACATCTCAGTCACATCATCATAATTCAGATCCAGATCATCCTCGCTCAGCCCTGTATCCTCAATGAACTGCTCCATACGTTCAAAAGCCTCCGGCCAGACGGTGCCATCCAGACCTTCCTTCTTTGTATTATCCGGGTCACTGTAGGCGGTACGCCACTTGCGTCCGGCCGCAGATGACAGCTCTGTTGCAGACAGCCCCTGCAGCGTTTCCATACAAGTATAATCATAATGATAGTCTGCAGTAAATCCACGGATCCCCACCTCATCAAATGCCCGGCAGGCAGAAACGAAGCTTTCGTAATCGGTTGGCAGAGGAATATCATACTCTTCAAAAAGGTCCTTGTTCACTATAAATCCATGCGCGTCCGCACATACCGGAAGCCAGTTGACGCTTCCATCCTCATTCATAAAATTGTTGAGGTATGTGTCATAGACAGCACCTGCCGCATTGGTTGTGGAAAGATCCATCAGGCTGTCCTTCAGCGGACTTGCATCATGCAGCGAAAACCGACAGCAGGTTATAATATCCGGCAATCCATCGTTTTCATTCAGAAACCGGTAGAAATCCAGATCATTATTGCCTACTACAAACTCAATATTGATATCCGGGAGCTGTTCCTGGATGTACGGTGCATATTTTTCATACAGGTTCGTGCTCCACAAATACACGGTGAGTGTGTCTGCATCTTCCTTTTCCGCACGCTTCCCGCCACAGCCTGACAGAAGGACTATGGCTGCCACCATCATCAAAAGTACAGCCAAGGCTCTGCTCCGTCTTTTCTTTTTCATAACTCTCCCTCTTTCTGCAATTGCTTGTCAAGCGGATATTCGCAATCCGTCCCTGCAGCTCTGCTGACAGGGCCTAGCTTCGCAGCTTATTGCTTTGCGCAATTGAAGCAGGGGCTTGCTTGATTCGGTTAAATAAGACTCAGGTCTTCCTTCTTACATTGAAATCCATCCGAACGCATTTGCCACAGAGCTCAGCAGAATAATCGCTGCAAAGATCGGGCACAGCCAGCGGATCATAAAATTGAAAATCTGTTTTCGCTTAAAGGTGCCTTCGCCATGCAGCACCTCCTCCTCGATCTTTTTCACACCAATGACGCGGGATATGAGCAGACAGGTTGCAATCGCTGCGATCGGCATCATGACCGAATTCGTCAGGAAATCAAAGAAATCGAGGAACTGCATACCGATGAGCTTCACCCCACCGAGCACGCCATAGCCGAGTGACGATAAGGTACCGAGGGCGAGTATAATCACACCCACGATCACAGTCGCCTTCTTCCGGCTCCATCTGAGTTCATCCTGAAATGTCGAGACTGCGCTCTCCGTCAGCGCAATGGAGCTCGTCACCGCCGCACAGAACACAAGCAGGAAAAACAGGATACCGACGAATGTGCCAAGCCCCATACTCGCAAACACCTTCGGAATCGTGATAAACATCAATGCCGGCCCTGCCTGCAGGGTATCCGGATCGCCGCCGGAAAATGCAAAGACCGCCGGAATGATCATGAGTCCTGCCATGATCGCAATCGCCGTGTCAAAAATCTCCACATTTTTCGTCGAACCCTCAATTGAAATATCCTTCTTCATATAAGAACCGAAGGTCACGAGAATTCCCATCGCAATCGATAAGGAGTAGAACATCTGCCCCATTGCGGCCACAACGGTCATCCACGAAAAATTCGCCGGATTCGGCACGAGAAAATACTTTACTCCTTCAAGTGCTCCCGGTCTCGTCACAGAATAAACAGCGATGATGACCGACAGCACGACGAGCACCGGCATCATCAGCCTGGACACCCGCTCCACTCCGTTGCGGACACCTGCATAAATGACCGCCAGCGTGCACAGGGAAAAAATGATAAAGCACAGCTCCGTGGACATACCGTCTGCAATAAACGTACTAAAATAGCCCTCTTCCGCCAGCTGCGTGCCGTGTCCCAGTACGTATTCCGCCAGATATTTGATGACCCAGCCGCCAATGACGGAATAATACGGCACGATCAGCACCGGGATAATCGCATTGATCCAGCCACCGGCCGACAGCCAGGAGGACTTTCCGAACGAGGCAAATGCCCCGACCGGACTTTTTTTCGTCATACGCCCCAGCGCGGTCTCTGCCACGATCATTGTGTAGCCAAAGGTCAATGCCAGAATGATGTAGATCAGCAGGAAAATTCCTCCGCCGTACTTTGCCGCCAGATAGGGGAATCTCCAGATGTTTCCGAGCCCGACCGACGCGCCTGCCGCCGACAGTACGAAGCCGATCTTCCCGGAAAAGGTACTTCTTTTTTCTTTGTTTTCCATGTCTCTTCTCTCAGTCTTTTCTTATTCCATGGGCATTTGCAGCTTATTTTACCGCACAGGCTCCTGTTAATTCAGACAGGAACATCGCTTTCTGCAAAAAAGCCCGAAGTTGTTTTTAGTATAACAGAATTTTCACTGTGATACAATTACAATTCAGACATTCTTTATCTGATGATGCCAGGGTTAAGCGGATATTCGCAATCCGCTTCGCTACTTGCAGGATCATAAGGGATCCTCCCGCAAACGGGTCTCTCCTTATGATATGTCATAACCGAATGCTGCTTTGCAGCTTATCAAGAGTGGCTT